>Ga0082207_1000111_pt1 | contig 48088 bp, 30 predicted proteins | sample LakMenEpi10Aug09_FD_71540 | JGI IMG/M metagenome (GOLD analysis project Ga0082207, IMG submission 71540) | reverse complement strand
CGATGCCCAAGGGGCACTGCCGGATCAAACCCTCTTTGCACGTTGGCTAGCGTTGCCGGCCAACGGGTCGCTCGCTGCGGTCCGCTGTGTGCAAGATTCGATCCCCGAGGGAATCTCTGCGGATTCGAGCGTCGTTCTGAGCCACCCCGATGGATCCACGTGTCGATCGCTCCTAAGATGGATATTGCCACTAGACGACTCGGCCAGTCCATGCCATCTGTGTGTGCTCAAGCCTGATTCTGGGGACACCCAGGCGATGCTCGATGCGGGCTTTCATCAGCGGGTTGAAGTCCCGTCATTATCGCTGTTGCTCAGCGATGCGAAACTCGATGGGATTTGGTATTTGCAGAGTGCCTCGGTAGGTACGCAGACGCTGCGCAAGCAGTTGGCATTGGCGATTGCCGGTGAGCACCCACTTCGATTCGTCGCCCATTGCGGCAACTATCTGTTGGCTTTGGCGATGATGTTGTTTAAAGAGCGACGTGCACAGCGCGGCGAGCGACCGGCTCGGATCGCCCCGTTTGTCATCGATGGTTCGCTGATGGATAAAGATCTTCTGCAGAGCACACTCGACTGGATCGATGACACTCGGCAGAGCCCGAACTTACCCGAGGTGATATTGCATCGCATCGAGCAGCTCCCCTTGGAACTGCGTGAACCCTTGGCCCGACGCTGCCACGAGCAGAATTGGAATTACCTTGTGACGGTCGGGCATTCGAGCGAGCCGGGGCTGGTCCAAGGTGGGGATCTATGGGAATCGATGATGGCCAGGGCATCGGTGCAGATTATCCCCATACCGGCTCTTTCCTCCCGCACCGGGGAGATCGAAAGCTTGCTTGTCGCCTGGATGCGAAGAGCCCCGCAAGCTCGCTGGAGCCAAGCGTTTCTCGATACCCTGCTGGCGTACGCTTGGCCCGAGGACATCGACGAGATGGATCGAGCGCTCGAGCATGCGATTCGCCTAGCTGGGGATCAAGTGCTCGATGAATCGCATCTGCCGATCTCTTTGCGAACCTATCCATCGCATATCGAACGTATTGAAGCGACCGAGCCGATCGTCTTGGATGAAGTCCTTGAGCGAGTCGAGCGAATGCTCATCGAACAAGCCCTGGCGAGCCATCCTCGCAACAACACTGCGGCGGCCAAGTCGCTTGGGATCTCCCGCGCACGACTTCTGCGACGCATGCAGCAATGGGGACTCGGTTCGGCACCTTCGGCAAGCTCGCCAGGGGATGAGGTGATCTTCGAGGAACTCGATACCCCGAACGAGTAGCAGCCCGGATGAGTAGCAATTAGCCAAGTACCTCCAACAACCCGTCTTTCCGAACACCCGCGCAACGAGCAATCCTATCGTGTCCCAACGCATCCTTGTTACCGGTTACGGAGGTTTCCTCGGGGCGGCGATCTGCCGTCAATTGATCCAGCAAGGCTACCGAGTCCGGGGTCTGGCTCGCGGTAGATATCCGGAGCTGGCCGATGCGGGAGTCGAGTGCATCCAAGGCTCAATCCTTGACCCTCGACTTGTCGAGGAGTCGATGCAGGATGTCGATGCAGTCATCCATACGGCCGCGATCGCAGGAGTATGGGGCAAACGCTCCGACTACGAATCGACGAACATCACCGCGACCGAACTGCTGCTCAAGTCCGCTCGTGCACATCGCATCGGAGCGTTTGTCTACACAAGTTCACCCTCGGTGAGTTTCGATGGCTCCCCTCAATCCCGGATCGATGAGCAAGCCCCTTACCCGGACCGTTGGTTGTGCGATTACCCTCGCACCAAAGCGATTGCCGAGGGGCGGGTTTTGGCTGCCTGCGAGCTCGGAAAGATGGCCACCTGCGCGCTGCGTCCGCATCTGATTTGGGGGGTGGGTGATCCGCACCTGATCCCTCGGGTGATCGAACGGTGTCGCCAAGGTCGATTGAGGCGCGTCGGCACGGGCCGAAACCTTATCGACATTGTCCACGTCGATCATGCGGCACATGCCCACGTACTGGCGCTTCAAAAGATGCTCCTCGGGGATCTTCAAGCGGCTGGCCGCGCGTACTTTATCACCGATGGTCAGCCGATCGAGTGCTGGGAATGGATTTCTACGATTCTCCAATGTGCAGGGCTTAAGCCCCCGAGCGGCTCGATCCCGGTCTTTGCCGCCTATGGAATCGGCGGGGTTCTCGAAACGCTCTATCGCTGGTCGGGGCGTGCTGACGAGCCGCCGATGACTCGGTTTGTCGCGTTGCAACTGGGAGTAGATCACTACTTTGATATTTCGTCTGCCAAAGAGCGCTTGGGGTACGTTCCGTGGCTCGATCGCCAAGCAAAGATTGAGGAATTGAGAAGCTGGCTTATGCCACAATCCTAACGCTTAGATTATAAAGGAAGGTCGATGCCCGCCGTTCATTCCATTGGCACTTGCACGTTGAACCTACCATGAATGCACTGACCGTCTCTGCCCTATCTAGTCCATACTTTCCCTTTCGAAGATCCATGCGGATTCATCGGTTTGTCCGTAAGCTTGGTTTCCAACTTGCAATCGTCTCGCTCCTGGTCGGTTGCCTATTGGTCCAGGGCAAGGCCCAGGAAGCCAAGCTTATTCGCGATACATGGGGCGTACCCCACTTGGTTTCCGATGACGAAACGGCTGCGATGTATGCATTTGGATATGCGCAGGCACAAGACCGACTCGAAGACATCTATTTGGCGATTCGGACCGGAGTCGGTCGGATGGCAGAGATCCAAGGTCCATCGGCGCTCGAACAAGACTACATGATGCGGTTGGCTCATAACGATACGTTGCATACGGAGTATTTCAAAAAAGCGCCCGAGAAGGTCCGCAGCAATCTCGAAGCCTTCACCGCAGGCATCCGAGCCTACATCGCCGAGCATCCCCAGGAGGCTGCCGCAGTTGCCATCGACATCGAGCCTTGGCATCCTCTGGCCGTCGGCCGCGCGATGATCCTGCGCTGGCCCCTAGGTACGATGCGCGACGATCTGGGCAAAGCGCCGGTTCGGCCCAAACCTGCCGCAGGCTCCAACCAGTGGGCCGTTTCGCCTAAACGCTCTGCGGACAAGTCAGCGATCCTGCTCTCCGATCCGCACCTGACATGGGAAGGACTCGCCGTCCTCTACGAGGCTCGCTTCCACGGCGGTGATCTGCACATGAATGGCTACTACTTGATCGGATCCCCCATGTTGGCGATCGGACACAACCAACGTGTCGGCTGGGCGTTGACTACCGGTGGACCGGATACTTCAGATGTCTACGAGATCAAGATCCGAGCCAATCCACTCCCTGAGTACCAGTACGATGGTCAATGGCGACCGATGAGAATCGAGAAATTTCGCATCGGTCTCAAGGATAGCGAGCCGATCGAGAAGACCGCGCTTTATACGCATCTCGGTCCGGTCATCTCCGATCCCGATCTTGCCAACGGGATCGCTTACGTCGGCGCATCGCCTTACCTCGAGCAAACAGGACTCTACGAGCAGTTCGATGCGATGGCTCATGCCAAGGACGTCTATGAGTTCAATGAAGCGCTCGGTCGCCATCAATACAACGAGCAGAATGTGATGTCGGCAGACGTTCAAGGCAACATCTCCTACGTTCGAAACGGTGCGACCCCGATCCGACCCGATGGCTACGATTGGACTCGGCCTGTCGACGGCACGACCAGCAAGACGGCTTGGAAGGGTATCCATCCCCAATCGGACTTGGTCTGTTTGATCAATCCGGCCAAGGGCTACATGCAGAATTGCAACATCAGTCCCGCGAACATGATCGTCGATTCGCCGCTGACTCCAGATAAGTACGCTCCTTATGTTTACAACGTCACCTGGGACCAAAACAATCCTCGCGGTCGTCGCACCATCGAAATGCTTGAATCGAACCGATCCGTCACGATGCAAGACGCGATGAATGTGGTGCTGGACATCTACGATAACTTGGCCCCGCGATGGCAGGCAGAGCTTCGCGAAGCCTACAACTTGCACGGCAAGAAATACCAGGACAACAAAACGTTTGTCGAGGCTCTCGAAGGCATCTTGGCCTGGGATGGCAACTACACGATCGATGCGACCGCCTCGGCTCTGTTTAAGTATTGGAGGCTCAAGTGCGGTGAGAAGCTCAATCTAGGACCTTTGGGCCAGTCCAAACCCCTTTCGGATCCGGACCGCCAACAGATGCTCGAGTTGCTCGCACAGACCATCGATGAAATGACCACCAAGTACGGAGCTTGGAATGTGCCTTGGGGGCAGATCCACGTCGTCGGACGCGGGGGAGCCTACTTCCCGGCGCCAGGTGCGGATTACAGCTCCGGCGACAAAGAGGCCAATTTCTCGGAAACCCTGCTCGATGTGCGCAGCACCGATCTTAAAGAGTTTCCAGGAGTCCAAGTTGCCAACAGCGGTTCGATGGCCATGATCCTGATGTTCTTCGACCAAGAGCACGGCGTGCGATCGTTTACCTGCACGCCCTGGGGGCAATCCGGACACGTTGAGTCCCCCCATTACGTCGACCAAGCCGCCGCGCTGTATTCGAATCGAACCATGAAGCCGACTTGGTGGAACATCGATGAACTGATGCAAAACACCGAATCGACCCAAACCATGCAGTACACCAAGTAGCCCATCCATCTATGAACAAGTCACTGCTTCTCGTTTTGGTTTTATTCGCGATTCTCGGCGGATCGGCCTGGTGGTTGACCCGCAGATCCGATGGAATCCGTGTCACGGAAGTCGATAAGCTCATCGCCGAATCGGCTGGAGTGGGGATCGAGACTGCGGCCAGCGGAACGTCGATGCCTTCGGAAAATGTCCGACTCGCCAGCTCCGATCCGCGATGGACTTATCCAACCAAATTTCGGAACATCAAACCCGATGTCGCTTATGTGGGGGATAAAAACTGCGCCCAGTGCCATCAAGAGCTTTGCACCTCGTTCCATCAGCACCCCATGGGTCGCTCGGCAATCGCCGCTGGATCCGACGGATTCGAATCGCTCGAAGTCGATGCGATGAACCCTTGCCAAGTCGGACCCTATGAGATAAGCGTCTCGATCGAAGATCGCACGATGGTCCATACGCTCGGATCCAAAACTGTCGACGGGCAAGCGATTGGTACCCTAGATTTCCCTACTGCCATTGCGATCGGATCGGGAACCCGAGGTCGCTCCTATTTGGTCTACGACGCAGACTCGGTTTGGCAGTCGCCCGTCAGTTGGTTTTCGACCAAGAAACGTTGGGACATTTCCCCCGGCTTTGATCTTGGGACAGCGACCCAGCGGCCTACGACCACCGAGTGCCTTTACTGCCATATCAACCAGCACGAGAAGATCCCCGATTCAATCAATCGCTACAAGCTTCCTCTGAGTCCGTTGCAATTGTCCATCGGCTGCGAGCGATGCCACGGGCCCGGCGAATTGCATTCGCAGGAGCGGACCGAAGGCAAGCCGCTAGACGCATCACTGGGGGGCATCGATACCTCGATCGTCAATCCGAAGCATTTGAGCGATGACCTGCAATTGTCGATCTGTGCCCAATGCCATTTGAGCGGCAAGGCACGTGTGACTCGCAAAGACCGTTTAGCGAACGATTTTCGTCCTGGGATGCCCTTGGAACTGTTCATCAACGCGTTCTTGGCACACCCCGAGGCGAAGTTCAAGAACAAGGCCGTCGGGCATTTCGACCAGATGCTCCAGGCCAAGTGCCGTACCGCGTCGGGTGGCAAACTGCTTTGCACCTCTTGCCATGATCCGCATGCATCGTTCGAGCCCCAAGAGGCCTTGCGTCGATTCATCGATGATTGCAAGTCCTGCCATCAAACACAGGTTTGCACCGAAGTGCAAGAGACTCGCGACAAGCAGCAGGACAACTGCATCGAGTGCCACATGCCCACGAATCCCAACACCAATATCGCTCATATCAGCCTGACGGACCATCGTATCATGCGCCGACCGAGCGAACCGGCGGCCTCGAACGACGGCCCCAAGGACCAGTCACTACTGGTTCCTTTTTTCCAAAGCGATGTGCTCAGCCCCGAGGAGCAACGCCGGGATCTTGGCCTTGCATTGATCGGCTTTACCGAAAAGATGCCAATGAACCTGCCGATCAAGCGACCGACGGTTGAACAAGCCAGGGCGATGCTCAAAGAGGCTCTGGAACGCTCCCCCGATGACATCGACGCTTGGATCGCTTTGAGCACCGCCGAGATCGCAATCGGCAACCCCGATGCGGCCCTTGCAGCGATGCAGTCTGCCATGCGGGCGGCTCCCAAGAGCGAAGAGGTCCTAGCCCAAGTCGCTTATGTCGCAGAGGTCGCAGGGAGGCTCGATCTATCGATCGCGGCTCTGAACGACCTTGTTGCCAACAATCCTGGATCGACGGACTATCGGATCAAAAGGATGGTCATGCAGGTAGCCAATGGAGACTTTTACGAAGCGCAGGCCGAAAGTCAGGAGCTGATCCGAGTCAACCCGCTCCAACCCACGGCTCGCCTGATCCAAGGCATGTGCTTGTACGGATCTGGCGATAAATCGGCTGGACGCAAAGAGGTTGATATCGCGATGAATCTCGCCTCGACGCAGCAACAGAAAATGATGATTCAAACTTGGTTCAACCGCTTCGTGGCCTTCCAAGCAAAAAACGAGCAAGAGGGACCGGAAGGTTCGCCTGAGCGTTAAGCGCAATACCGTGCAATGTTCTCACGCACGGCCTCGGAGGGCCATGCTACGGTTGGAAAAACCCCGGGGACAGTACCGAATCCCAGGGCGGCGCTTCGCTTTGCCCTGGGCTGTCACCTTGCGCCCCGTTGGGGCAAAAAACCATCGGGCATAAGACCATCGTTCGCTACTTGGGTGCCAAGCGCGACGCGCGGTAGCGCTGGAGCTGGCGACGGTGGTGAGGGTCGCGAGGGTTGAGTTTCTGGCATCTCAAAGAGATTTCGATCGCTCGATCCAAATCCCCTTTGACGAAGTGGACCTCGGCCAGGGTGTCCAGATAAGTGTCGCTCGGGAAGCGGTCGGTGACCATCTTCGAGAGTTCCAGCGCTCGATCGATCTCGAATCCGCACTTGACGGCAAGCCAAGCGGAATTGTTGGCGATTAGGACATCCTCGGGATATTGCTTGAGCTGTTCTTGCATCGGCCCGTAGTAGACCCGGAACCACTCTTCGAGGGTCTGGCGATCGAATTTTTCAAGAACCCAGGGCACCGCGTCGATCAGCGTGTTGATCTGTTCGGGATTGATGCGATGGGCGGCTCGGAGGAACCGATCCGCCTTGCCCCGATCCCCCTTGCTGACGGCTTGCCAGAACCCGGCTGCCAGCACCCGTTCGTATCGCCAGGACCACCTCGTCCAATCCATATCCCAACCGATCGACGTTCGACCCCTTGCCATCTGCAAGTTCATTCCGGATTCGGAATCGAACTCCGAAAAGATATCGAAAAGGGAACTCATGAGCGTCAGATCAAACGTCCGATCGATTCGCTCGGGGTGATCCGGGACGGACTGATGGTATTGATTGGCCAGGAGCGATAGATTCCATATCCAATAGACATCTTCCAACCACAGGTCCGCTAAGCTCGATGGAGAGGAATCGAATTGGACTTGCAGGAAGCGCCCGATGGGTTCCGCCAGTTCGAACCGCTCGGTGCGACGCATGTCTTTCGAATACACCGAGAAATCTTCCATCCCGTTGGTGCGTGTTAAAAAACGTTGGTCGAGCCACTTGAGCCTGTTCTCCTCACCCAATTCCGCGAACAGTTCCGAGGCCCATTGGTAGACTTCAAGACTCCCGGGGGATCGCTGCTGGCAGTCGAGCACCAAGCTCCTGGCTTCGGTGTATTTGCCGAGTCTTGCAAGAAACTTCGATCGCATCAGATCGGCGTTTAAGGATTCGTTGAGGCTGCTGAGCAGATCGATTCCATCGTTGGTCGCTCCCATCGCGTCGAGCGCCTCGGCCAAGTCGAGTACGATCCCGGCCGGTGCGTTTCCCTCGTTCCTGCGGATCGTAATGGCCGATTGAAACAGCGAGCGAACGTCCTGCATCGACCAGCCCTCGGGCCGAACTCCTTGATGGAGTTGTTGCAACCACTCAAGCACTTGGAGGTCGGTTTTCTCGGGGTGCTCTCTTTTGAGAGCTCGAAACAGAGGATAAGAGGCTTCTTTCATGTAAGGGAAGCTCTCGGGGAAGAGGTCCTCGAGGGTCATGATTCGTTCGGCCTGAGCCTCTGGGAAACCCGCCACGGGGTTGTTCAATCGCTTGGCCGCTGGCGGTTCCGAGTCGATCTTCGAAAGCGCCCTTGCAAGCACCAGGGGGCGGAGTTCCTCCAGCCCATAACGAAAGATTTGCTGGAGGTAGTCTTTCCAAAGCAGCAATTGTTGGTCTCGCGGCTGGCTTTCGATGAACCCGAAGACGCGCTGCTCGGTCGCCTTGGACCAAGCCGACTCACCGATCCTGCGGAACAGAGCCTGGAATCGCACGACCTTGGTAAAACCTCTGCCCTCGGCGACGTTCCGATCGAGCCAACTCGAGACAGAATTCTCGGTACGCACGGCGAGATCTTCCGACTCGAATAAAGGATCGATCCGGTTATGGAGAAAGTACATGTTCATCAATTCGACCGGCGCGTTGTCTTTGAGATTTGCAAAGACCGCTTCGGTATCCCCGGTGAGCAATGCCAGTTGGGTCGCAAGCACTTGCGATTCGATCTCTTTTGGCGATGTACCTCTGGGCAGAGCTCCTTGAGCGGATGCTTTTGCGGACGCTTTGCGTATCTCGTAAAAGGCTTTTGCCTCATCGTGCCGATCGAGGGCCTCGAGGATCAATGCGCGGGGGAGTTCCGACCAAGCCGCCGATACGAGGCTTAAGCGTGATGGGTCCAGCTCGAGCCATTGGTTCCAGCGACTGTTCCGCAGGAGCAGTTTCTCAATCGCCTCTGGCCGACCCGACTTCTTGGCCAACGCTGCGGCTTGGTCGATCTGGCCTTCGGTCTCCAGAGCGATCACCTGCACATCGGTCGATTCGAGCGGCACGGAGATTTTCCAGGAGTCCCCTAGGCCGAGCGAGTTCCAGCGGCGATTGAGTCCAACGCGCAAGGGATGAGGAGGGATCAGCGCGTCGAGCATTTTCGGAATCAGATCGGGTCTACCCAAGGCCCAGGCTCGATCGAAGATCGATTGGAGCCCGTTTTCGCCCCGTGCGAAGCTATTTTGAAGGATCGCATCGAGGCTGCTTCGGGGCAGCAGCTTGATCAACTCCATGAGCATATCGAGCTTGCCCTCTTGGGCATAGCGCTCGACGACCTTCATCGAGCCTTGAGCCAAGGCTGGATAATCGCACGCTGCATCGAGTTTTGCGTCGAGGGGACCGGGCAAGGAGCGGATGCGTTTGAGCCAAACCAACGTCGCCTCGACTTGTGGATCCTTAGCGATGGCACCCTGAGTGTTGCTCCAACTATCCAGGTCGACCGCAGGATCGCAAAGATCCAAAAACGCACGTCTGCGTTCCGCATGGTTCGGGGCATTGAGTTGTTCAATCAAGCCCGCGATCTGCTTGGAATCAGGGGCTTTTGCGAGCAATGGATCTTCGGCCCTGGATTCCCCAAGCATCATGCAGAGAATCATCACCATGCCCGAAACAAGGATGCTCTGAGGATCGATCCAATCCAACGCTGCTTTGGCCTTGTGAGTCATTCCTTTGAATCCCGTTGAAATCCCTTGGCAAAACCGTACACGACCAGCCCGCTCAGGAACGTCCCGATGCACAGGTAAAACTGCTCTCGCTTGACGATCCAAGCCCCTGCGATCAGCAGCATCGCTCCCCCAATATACACGGCCAGTGCAAGATGCTCCCACCAGGCGATGGCGCGGCGAGAGTGCATGTCCTTGTAAGCGATCCAAAGGGTTGCCGTAGCCATCGCTCCGCAAAGCGTCAGGGTCAGCCCCAGATAGCTGATCATCTGAAGAACGCTGGCGCTCCATACAATGATGCAACTTGCCAAGGCCTGCAGGCCGATCGCTAGACGAGGGGTACTGGGGGACGAGTCGAGTGGGTCTTGGCCGGAGAGAACACTTGGAAGCAGCTTGTCTTTGGACATTTGAGCGATCACCCTCGGACCGATCGCGAGCATGGCCAATACGCTCGTGGCCGAGGAGAGTGCGATCGTGATTCGCATGACCCACTGCAATCCAACGCCTCCGACATTCTTGGCCACCCCCGAGACAAAGTTATCTTTGCCCGCCTCGATCGATTCCTTGGTGTCGCACATCAAAAACAAGGTGTTGAGCAACAGATAAGTCGCTGTGACGAGGATGCAAGAAAGGACCATCGACCGGGATACCGATCGCGAGGGGACTTCTCCTGCAATGTAGATACTCGCATTGAATCCGGTGTACGAAAGCGCGATGAAAAACAATTGGATCAGCAGGACCTTGAGGAACTCCGGCTCGCCAAAACGGCCCCAGTAGTCCGAGGCGATCCAAGGTTGGTTCAAAGCCGGGGTAAAGCCAGCAGGGGTAAAGCCCTCAGGTGTAAATCCATGGAAGGTAAAGCTATCGGCAGGACCCAGCCGCACGAGGAAGATCGCGCAAGCGAACACAAAAATCGTAAAGCCAAGAAACTTCATTGCGACGACAGCGTTGTTAAGCCAGGCGCCCGTCCGCAAATTCACGCCGTGGAAAACCGCGCATATCCCGATCCACAACGTGGCCAACACCCGAGCTTGGACCGTCGACTGCGGAGCGCCCAAGATGGTTTCGCCAAAGACCAAACCCGCAGCCGCAATCGGGGCAGTGAACCCCGCAATGATCGAGATCCAACCGGCCATGAACCCGACCGAGGGATGGACGAATCGACTTAAAAAGACATACTCGCCCCCGTTGAGCGATACTCGCTTGGCCAGGGCCGCATAAGCGATTGCGCCGCAGATCGCATGCGCTCCTCCGATCGCCCAGGCGACCATGACTAGGCGGGCATCCCCGAGGGCTCCGAGCGCATAGGAGGTTGATACATAGACCCCCGCGCCGATCATGTTCCCGATCACCATGCAGACCAAGGAGACCAAGCCGATCGATCGATTCGCAGGGGTGGATTCCACGTTCGGATAGCTCCTTGCGATCGCCGCTATTGCGTTGACTTCTGCGTTGGTATTTGAATTGAAGGCAGCGTTGAAGGCAGCGTTGAAGTCTGGCCGCCCAAGGCCATCATTCTATCGAGGAGCCCTTGCGCATGGCCGGGCGTCTCGAAACGCAGGTTCTTCTGCTTGCCATAGCCGCTGACGAAACTGGCTGCTTGCATCGCCGACTTACCCGCCAGTTGGAGGACCTCCAAAACCAGCAAGCCATCATGGGCAACGACTCCCACCCATTGCTTGGGGTGTTCGATGACCAGGGAGGCTTCGAGAGCCGAATCGCTCCAGAGGACTTGGCCGGGGGTCCAGCCAAGTTCGGCGATTTTTGCCGGATCGATCGCTACGGGCTTGGCCCGATGAATCACGGTCCGTATCGATTTGGCCTGGGAAGAGTTGGTCTGGGCTGAATTGTCTTGGGATAGGATCAGATTGCCAAAGACGCCGGGCCAAGGTTGCAGGCCACGGATTTGGCGATCGATCCAAGCGATGGGGTAGCGGAAGTCGAGTTGACCATCGCTTTTCTTGAGCCGAGGAGCCTTGGTCGTCTGTTCCGGGTCCTGTTCGATTCCGGCTTGTTCATCGCCGCGTGCGAGGGTTTCGATAGCCAGCATGGTCGGCTCGACCCCGAGTTGGCTCAAGCGAGCTTCGAGTGCATCGGCCGACTCGTCGGGTTGAATGGGTGTTTGGCGTTGCTGGAGAACCGGTCCTGCATCGAGCTTGGTGGTCATGTGGATGACGCTGACCCCGGCCTGAGGGTCACCTGCTAGGATGGACCATTGGACAGGCGCGGCCCCACGATGGCGTGGCAAAAGGGACCCGTGCAGATTGATTCCGCCGAGGCTGGCCGTAGCGAGCGCTTCTTTCGATAGGATTTGTCCGTAGTCGCAGACGATCAGCAGATCGGCTTGGAGTTGCGTTAGCCATTCGATGGCGCTCGGGTCGTTGATCGACGCTGGGGTAACGATTTGCAACTCGGCTTGGCGAGCCCAGCTCAGGATAGGGCTCTCGGGGGGAGCCTTATCGCGGGATGGGTTTTCGACCGGTGGCTTGGTCACAACGGCCAGGATCGTATGGTGCGATCGGGCGATTTGACGAAAGCTGGGGAAGGCAAAAGGGCCGGTCCCCATGAGCACAAGTTTCAACGGACGGTCTGTCATGGGCGCATCGGTGGGCTACTGAGGCTTGACATCCTGGTTTTGAGCCGAGAGGTACTCGATCAAATCGATGAACTCCGACGGAGCCACGGTGGCTGCGGCTCCTTCGGGCATCGAGCTTTGCTGGAGTGTTCTTCGTTGCTCGATTTCGTCCTTGGCGATCTTGCGTGTCTCTTTGCCGTCGAAGATCTCGACGCCTTGGTCGGTATCCGAGACGAGCAAACCGGTCACGACCGAACCGTCGTCGGTGACGATTGCCGTCGATCGATATTTCTCGGCGACCTCGGCGTTGGGATCGACGATCGACTCGATGAGTTTGGCTCGGATCATCCGTTTAGCGACCCCGGCCAGATTCGGTCCGAATTCCCGACCGTCTCCGTTACCGACTTTGTGGCAGGCGGTGCAATTTCGGACAAAGACTTCCCGGCCTCGGTTCACGTCCCCTTGGATTTGGGTCAAAGCGGTCATCGCTTTGTTGCGTTCTTCGGCAGGTTTGGGTTCCTGGGACATAAGGACCTGCAAGTGGGGAAGGGCCGCGACCCCTGTGGCGTTCGAGGCCATGAGCTGTGCGACCATCTGCTTGCCTCGCTCGGAGGCTTCGGGGATGTGCCCTGCGACGAAGTCACCGATCCAAGCGCGTTCGTTGGGTCCAAGGGCGTGTTGGATGGTGTAATCGCGCCAGTAGTCCGCCGGTGCATTGGTCATTGCAAACAGAGCCTTCATCGCCGGCTTGGTCGGGAAGAAGCTCAAGCCGCGAGCGGCTTCGGTTTGGACACGGGGGTGGCTATCGGCGGCCGCAGAAATGAGCATCTCTTCGGCTTGGGGGATTTCATCGCGGGTATCGGCCAGGATCCTAACGGCCGCTGCGCGGGCTTCAGGAGCTTTGGCCGATGTGAGGACTTTGGCCAGGAGATCCAGGTCGATCCGATGATGAGATTGCTGAACCCACAATGCTTCGCAGCAGTATCGGTCGTAGTCGGCCGACGTGGGGTCTTTGCTGGCCAACCAAGTTCGGATCGCCGCGATGACTTCGGCTTCTGGTCGGTCGCGCAATTCGCGTCGGACTCGGTAGCGGGTTCGCCATTCGTATTGGCTGAGTTGGTCGAGCAATTCCGGAACGGACTTGCCGTGCTGAATCGCTGGTTGGACCAAGGGTCGTTCGGCATAGACCAAGCGATAGAGTCGACCGCGAACGTGATCGCGATTCGGATCGCGTTGGCTGTACTGCATGTGTCCGACGAGGGCGTTGGCCCAGTCGCCGAACCACAGAGCGCCATCGGGTCCGATTTGCGGATCCGCAGGTCGGAAGTGTTTATCGCTCGAGCGGATCAAATCGTCGGGTGAGCCATCGGCGTTTTTGATTCGTCCGCCGCTGTATCCTCCACCGTCGTCATTGATGGTAAAGCGAGGCATCCCGTTCATGTTGATGACGCATGCGTAAGTGAACTGGCCTTGGACGCTGTCGGGGAAATTGCGGCTCACGAGGAATTCGCACCCTAGTGCCGGTCGCATCCCTTCGTTGTTGAACACAAAGTTCAGTCCTTGACGCCCCCGGAATTGGGTTCCCGACAGGGGGGTGTCCCAAGCGTGGTTGGCGGTCGTGCCGTCTCCGACGATCCCTTGTCCCCATTGGTTGAAGACGTAGCACCACATGTTGTACTGGCCTGGCAAGGCGAACTGACGGATCTTCAGGGTGCGGGGGTCCATGACGTAGGCCCCGCCGTCTCCTTTGCTGCGGTGGGGTCCCCACGGGGTCTCGAGCGTGGTGCTCGTGGCGATCCCTTCGAGCATATGGAGCAATCCGCCGTTGTTCCATTCGAAAGCGCCGCAGGTGTGGTGGGTGTCATCGGTTGCCCAGCCGTCCATCAGATGGATGACTTGATCGGCTTTGTCGTCTCCGTCGGTGTCCTTGAGGAAGAGCATACGAGGCTGATCGACGACCAGCACACCGCCGTCGAAGAATTCAAAGCCCGTCGGGCAATGGAGTTTGTCGTAGAAGACTTTCGAAACGTCGGCTTTTCCGTCGTTGTCGGTATCTTCGAGGATCACGAGCTTGTCACCGGGTCTGGGGTCCCCTGGTTTCCACTGAGGGTAGGTGGGCATGCAAGCCAACCACGCCCGGCCTCGGTTGTCGAAATTCAATTGGACGGGTTTGGCGATGTCAGGGAACTTGGTCTCATCGGCGAAGAGCTCGATTTTGAAACCTGGGGGGACTTGCGTCTGAGCGATGAATTCATCGGGGCTCAGGTAGCGAAGTTCTTCAGCTTCGGAGTACTTTTGCCTTGGGTCTCCGAATCGGGTTTGCGGAACGAATAGCTCACCGGTCTGGTCATCGGCAGGTGTGGTGGGAACCGATTTGCCTTGGGCGATATCCCAGCAATACTGATCGCGAAGTTGGGCCATGCGCCGGATTTTGGCGTACTCGAGCGGGAAGGTTTCTTTGTCCCAAGTGCGACGACCGCCGTAGACATACCAGCCATTGAGCATTCGGTAGTCTTGAAGGTGCACCCAGCTTTTATCGTTGATGAGCGAGCGGAGTTTTTCAAAGCGGTTCTTTTCCAACTCGGGTCGATCGTGGGACAGTTTCGACGGCTCGATTTGGAATAGCTGTTCGACCATTATTTTTGCAATCGCCGCATCGCCCGACTCGTTCAGATGGCAACCGTTGATCGTGTATTGCAGCGCGGGCTCTTGGCAAAAGAGCTTGAGCGTCGGAGTAAACAGATCGATGAAGGCCAAGTTCCTCTCTTTGGCGACTTGGGCAACGGCAGCCGAGTAGAGGGCCAAGCGTTGGTTCTCGTCGGTCCCCTTGGGAAGGAATCGCGAATCGGTCGGTTCGAAAGCGATCGGAGAGACCAGAACCATGCGAGGGGTGGGCGAGGCACCGCTTCGAGGGTATTGGCTTGCAAGCTGGTCGAGGTATTGGTGGTACTGTTTCTTGAAATCCTCGATGGCTTCGGCACCTTGGTAAGATTCGTTGAAACCGAAGAAGCACAAGTAGGTATCGGCCGAAAAGACCTTCATCGGGTCATCGATGACCGTGTAGTCGGCCGATCGCTGCTGGTTGTTGACCGCTTCGGCAGGTCTAGCGAAATTTCGCACTACCAGATTTCGTTCCGGGTTGAGCAGATGTAGGTAAGTCTCCAGGTTACCGAATAGGTTCATCCGCTCGGCAAGGGAGTTTCCGACAAGGGCGATTTTTTCACCGCCGACAAACTCAAGCGGCAGGACGCTCGGGGGCAGTTCCGTGCGGCTGGGCGACGAGACGCTTGTGGTTGCCCAGAGGGCACCAAGCGTGCAGCATCCCAAGAGGGCCAACAGCATCGGGATCGCGCGAAGCGGCTTGGAAGGACGCACAGGCCAATGGCGTCGGACAGTTTCAAATCGAGGCATGGGTTCGAACAGCTCCGGAGGGAAAGTCGCGGGGGGGATTGTCGATGATGGTCGATCAAGGGGAAGCGTTAAAGAGTATCATAATTCGATTCCTGTTTTTTTTCCATTCGCAAAGTGCCCACTGCGAGCCACCCAACACCGTTCGCAGAGCGTTTCGCGTTTGTGATACACTTGGAGGCCCAATCGGCGATGGCTTCTTGAATAAAGGGACCCGAAATGCGAATGATTCGAGCTGCAGTCCTATTGCGGGGCTTTGCCCTGGCCTGCGCGGCCTATGGGGCGTATGCGACCCATGGGGCTTATGCGACCCATGGGGCTCAAGCTCATGAGACTCAAGCAGTTTATGCGGGCCAGGGGGAGTCCAAGCCCGGTATCACTAAGCCCAGTATTACCAAGCCGAATATCATCGTGGTTTTCTGCGACGATTTAGGATGGGGGGATTTGGGCTGTTTCGGCAATCCGACGATCCGCACTCCGAATCTCGATCGGATGGCAGCCGAGGGGCAGAAATGGACGCAGTTTTATGTGGCCGCGCCGGTGTGTACCCCGAGCCGAGCGGCGTTGATGACCGGACGTTATCCGATTCGCAATGGGATGACCAGCGCCAAGCGTGCGGTGCTGTTCCCCGACTCCGGGGGTGGGCTAGGGCCCGAGGAAATCACACTCGCAGAGATGCTCAAGCAGGTCGGATACACCACGGGGATCATCGGCAAATGGCATTTGGGGCATCTTCCGAGGTACCTTCCGACCGAACAGGGCTTCGATAGCTATTTCGGAATCCCTTATTCGAACGACATGGATAAAACCGGGGGGCCGGGATACATGGCCGAAGTGCGCAAGGACGCGTCGTACTACCCACAGATCGAGCACTACAACGTCCCTTTGATGCAGGGGACTCAAATCATCGAAAGGCCAGCCGATCAGAACACATTGACCCAGCGGTACACCGATCAAGCGGTGCGATTCATCGAAGAGAACCAAACGCGTCCTTTCTTTTTGTACCTCCCTCACTCGATGCCTCATATCCCGTTGTTCGCATCCGAAGCGTACCGGGGCAAGTCGCGTCGTGGCTTGTACGGAGATGTCGTCGAGGAGCTCGACGGGAGCGTCGGCCGAATCCTCGATACGCTTCGAGAGCTCAAGCTCGATCGCAAGACGTTGGTGGTCTTCTCATCGGACAATGGGCCCTGGCTGTCCTTTGAGACCCACGGAGGATCCGCAGGTCCGTTGCGGGCTGGCAAGGGGACGACGTTCGAGGGAGGCCAGCGCGTGCCGACTCTGTTTTGGTGGCCAGGGGAGATTCCGCCTGGAACGAAGCATGAACTCGGATCGACTTTGGATTTGATGGCGACATTCGCTTCGATCGCTGGCGGGGAGTTGCCCAAAGACCGCAAGCTCGACAGTTACGATTTGTCCGGGGCGTTGCTCAAGGGTCAAAGCAGCCCGCGTCAGGAGATGTTCTTTTGGACCGAAGCGTCTTTGCATGCGGTCCGACAGGGACCTTGGAAGTTGCATGTCAAAGCTCGAGAACCGGTCAACTACGGCAAGCAAGCCGTCTTGGCCAAGCCCGAGCTTTATCATTTGGAACGAGACCTGTCCGAGAAGTTCGATGTGGCCGATAAGTATCCAGAGGTCGTCGAGCGACTGATGCTCCAGATGCGCGATCACCAAGCCGACATCGAGCCGCACGAGGATATGCTTGCGATTCCAATCAGCAAGTAACAAGCTACCCAGTAAGCCGCCTCGTACCGGTGCGCAAGCTCGGGCACTTCTGATACAATTCCAACGACCGAACTTCCGAATTTTGACATCCTTAAATCAATCCTCAGGCGATGATGTTTAATCGATCCTCTTGTTGGCAACTTTCCCGGACCTGTGCTTGGATGGTCCTGTGCCTAGCGTTTATCGGCATAGCACCTAAGGCATGGGGACAGGAACGATGGAGCGTCGAGCAAGCGAAAGCTTGGCAGGAAAAGCAAGGGTGGCTGGTCGGCGCGAATTACATGCCTGCCTATGCGATCAATCAGCTTGAAATGTGGCAAATCGGGACCTTCGATCTAGAGCGGATCGACCTGGAACTCGGCTGGGCAAAGAGCTTGGGTTTCAACTCGATGCGGGTGTTCCTGCACGATCTGCTCTGGACCGGGGAAGGAAAAGACCTCACGGATCGCATGGAGCAGTTCTTGAGTGTGGCCCAGAAGCACAAGATTGGAATCGTCTTTGTGCCGTTTGATTCGGTTTGGGACCCACAGCCTGTGGCCGGTCGTCAGCGGGAGCCCAAGCAAGGAGTCCACAACAGCGGTTGGGTTCAAAGTCCAGGCGCATCGATCCTGGGCGATCCGAACAAGCACCAACTGATGAAGCCTTATCTCCAGGGCATATTGAAGCGATTCAAGGACGATCCTCGCATCCAAGCTTGGGATCTGGTCAATGAACTCGACAACGACAACGCCAATTCCTATGGCCGCAACGGTACGAAAACCGAACTTGCCAACAAAGCTCAAATGGGTTTGCTTTTTGCACAACGTTGCTTTGAGTGGGCACGTCAGATCCAGCCATCGCAGCCGTTGACTTGCGGCGTGTGGGTCGGACTCTGGGAGGACGAATCGAAACTCAGCCCTGTTGATAAGTTCTGCTTGGAAAATTCCGATATCATCACCTTCCATAACTATGGGGATGGCCCCTCGTTGAGTCGGGCGATCGAATCGCTCAAACGGTACAACCGTCCGATCGTATGCACCGAGTACATGGCCAGAGGCAACAACAGCCTCTTTGACCCGAGCCTCAAGATCCTCAAAGAAGCCAACGTCGGAGCCCACAACTGGGGATTTGTCGACGGCAAAAGCCAAACGATCTATCCTTGGGACTCCTGGCAGAAGCCTTACAGCCAAGAGCCTGAGTTGTGGTTCCACGACATCTTCCGACGAGATGGGACCGCCTATCGAGCAAGTGAGGTCGACTTCATACGATCGGTAACCGGCGCGAAGCCTTAGGCGGACCTTTGATGAAACGAACGACGTTGGCAAGCGGTTTGCATCGATGGCTTTTGGACTACCGCGCCGTGATGCTCTCGGCCTATGCGTTGGTCGGTGGACTGCCTCTTTCGGGTTGTATCCAACGCAGCGAAAAGACGGCGACGATCTACTGCGCTACGGATCGGGAGTTTGCAGCACCGATCCTCGATGCATTTGAACGGACCGACAACGAACTGCAAGTCGTACGGGTTTTCGATGTTGAGGCGTCCAAGACCCTAGGCCTGGTCACTCGGATCGAGCAGGAGTCAGCCAATCCAAAGTGCGATGTTTTCTGGAACAATGAAATTCTGCACACGATACGCTTGCAGAAAGCCGGATTGTTGGCGCCACGGCGATGGTCGATTCCTGACAATTGGCCTAAGGAGTTTGCTGCCTCGGATCGATCTTGGGTGGGCTTTGCAGCAAGAGCTCGGGTCTTGATCGTCAATACAAAAAAATTAAATGCACCCGATCAGTACCCCGCGCGCGTCGAGGAATTGGCCGATCCGAAATGGAAAGGTACCTGCGGGTATGCCAATCCAGTGTATGGGACTACGGCGACCCATTTCGCAGTCTTGGCTTCGCATCCAGGTGCGCTCGGGGACCTCCAATGGGAGCAATGGCAAACGGACATCCAATCCAATGCCGTGATGCTTGCAGGCAACAAGCAAGTGGCTTTAGCGGTTTCCAGCGGCGAATTGACTTGGGGTTTGACCGATACCGACGATGCGTTGATCGAGAAAGAAAAGGGAATGCCTGTCGAGATGATTTTCCCAGACCAGCAAGAGGGCGGGTTTGGGGCGGTGTTTATCCCCAATACCGTGGCGGTGATTCGGCGGTCCCCGCATCCTGTTTTGGCGGGTCGCTTGGCGGATTACCTGGTCAGCGAGAAGACCGAATCACGATTGACGATGAGCTCCTCGGCACATTTCCCATTGTGGCCCGGTGCAGCCGAGCAATCGCGCATCGAAACGTTGGGAATCCGACGCGCGAAAATCGACTATGAGGCAGCAGCGGATGCTTCGGTGCGAGTTGCCCAGTAGGCCTCGGTTCCGTAGTAAGCACTAGGATATGAAGCGTAACGATTGAACCCTGACAGGCTGGAAGCCAATCCCACGCTCAAAGGCTGTCTGATGGGTTGTCTTTTACCTGTTGCATGCTAGAGTGCATTGTTGGCCTGTGCGAATCCAACCGATTGTCGCTTCATTGCACTTCGGCAAATCTTCGCAATCCGCTTTCGCTTTCGTCGAAGATGCTCTTCGATCGACAAATCGCAGCAGGTCTATTAGTCTCCAATGGAGACTCCCGAAACAAGGGGGCTTGTTCGATGGTCGGTTTGGAAAAGACACCCCACTACGTCTTGAAGGCTGGGACATTAACTCACGAGCCTTCGGTCGTTCAATCCGAGTCTGGCTCGGCGACCTACGCGATCTTCGGCTTCTCGGATAAACCTCAGTACGATCGATTTATGGTCAACGCGGCCGAAGGTCTGACTCCCTACCCATTGGTGAAGATTTTTCTTCAAGACCAACTGGCCCAGAAGGGAAACACCCTGAGACTCGTCATTCTCGATCCGGTCTCCTTCGATGCCTTGGAATGGAAAGCCGCGACGTTCGAATCCGTTTTGGAGTCGATCCAATCGCGCTCGGAGTTCGTCAAGGCGTCCCATCGGCTAGTACGCCAAGAGTCCTCGACCTCCTACCGGGCCCTACCGTCCGATCCGTCCGATCCGTCAGCTAGCGCACGCTAGCTGACGGATTTTCTGGATTTTCAACGCTTGGGAGTGTTCAAGGCGTATCGATCGCTCTTGGGATTCCCGCCCGATTGGAGATAAACCAACAGGTCAAAAATCTCCTCCTCGGTGAGCGTATCGAGCAATCCACTGGGCATCATCGACGCCTTGCTCGGCTTCATATCGATGATGTCGCTTCGCTTGAGGTTGGTGAAATTCCCTGGATCGAGCATGTTGGTGGCGACCATCAGATTGTCCCCATTGAGGTTCGCGACACGTCCGATGACGGTCTCTTCCTCGGTCTGGAACACCGTCGCTTCGTACTGATCGCTGATCTCTTTGTTCGGCTCGATGATGGCTGTGAGCATATCCTTGGTCGAAAACCTTTGGGACGATGCGGTCAAATCGGGACCTTGGATTCCCCCTTGGCCAGAAAAGCGGTGGCATTTGTAGCACTGAGCTACTGCGAACATCTGTTTACCGCGCTCGTAGTTGAAGCCACCTTTCTTGGCGGCGAACTTCTCGGCCAACTCGTCGACCGACCACTGCTTGACCTGGGCCCTAGGGGCAAGATCGGCAAGGGGGTCTTTGGGAGCCGGCAGCGGGCCGGTCAACTCACCCAAGGCGGCTTTGTCTTCGTCTTCCAAGTTGCCGATGGCGACCTTGCGAATATTCTCCAAGAAGCCTCCAAAGGATGCTCCACCGCGGGCCGTTCCGATGTCATAGAACCATTGGAAGTAGGCTTTGCGGGTCTCAGGAGTCCAACCCTTTTGGGCCTCACGCAAGCAGAAGGCGTAATGGATCTGCTGTTCTGCGGAGTTCGATCCGTTCATTTGGGCGACGCAACGGTCGACGATCTTTGGAGCCTCAAGATGGATCAGCACTCTGGCCAACTCGCGATCGACCAAAGAATCGCCATCGGCTGTTGGGAAATGCCCATCGAGTTGTGCGATGATTTTTTCCCGAGTCGCCGGATCGGCCGGACCGAGTCTCAGGAAGCTCAATTGGTAGGCTCGCAGGAGTTCGAGTCGCTGGGTGCTATCGAGTTTGCTCCACTCAATACGCAATAGGCTGTTGTTGACATCGACTTGGTCAGCAGGGGTTCCCTTGCGGGCCAAGGCTACGGCCATGGTGATGGCCGATTGGGGACGGAGCGATTGCTGAATTGGATCTCGCCATTGCTTGGAGTCGAAATGTTCGAGCGCCAAGCGGGCTGCGGTTCGCAGAGCGCGATCTGGGCTACCGATGTTCCGCATCGCTGCGGAGATATCGAGTTTCGCACCCGGGACGTGCATGGCTTCGAGTTCGCGCCGTGCGGCGCGTGCGGCTTTGGCCGAATCGTTGTCTGGGAAGACCGCCGGTTGGGTGCTTTCGCTACCGCTGTAGGCGATTCGGTAGAGTGCCGATTGGGTCTTGCGTCCACCGATGGTCATGTACATGCAACCTTGCTCGGGATGGATCAGCAGATCGGTCACAGGCATCGGTGCGGCGCTGACAAAGGGTTCGAAGGTGCTCTTGTAGGAAGCTCCTTCGGGCTCGAGATGGACGGCATACACCACGCCGTAACTCCAGTCGCTTACGTACAGTGCGTTCTGGAACTTCGCAGGGAACTTGGCCCCGGTCCCAAAAGCGATTCCGGTTGGAGAACCGTACCCGATATTGGCGACGGCTCCGAAGCTATCGGCGAAGTATTCAGGCCATTTGCCGGTCCCGTTTCGCCAACCGAATTCTGCTCCGCTGATGACATGATTGACCCGCGTGGGTCGGTACCATGGGGTACCGATGTCCCATTCCATATCCGCGTCGTAGGTGAACAGGTCGCCCAGGGGATTAAAGGCGATATCGTATTCGTTTCGAAAGCCGGTCGAGACCAATTCGACGTCGCTACCGTCGGCGTTGAAGCTCAGGATAAAGCCGCCGGGTGCAAGACGGTTGGCCATGAAGCCACGTGCATCGGGCATTCGTCCAAGCAGGTGATCTTCGTTCCAGTGGCGAGGGACTCGCGACCGATCGATCTTTTCGGGCAGATCGGTTTGGTTCCCAGCGCAAAGATACAGGCGTCCATCGGGTCCTGGGATGATCGCGTGGGGTCCGTGTTCACCACCGCCGGTCAGGGGAATGATCCGTTCGATTTTTTCGAACTGCTCATCGCCGTCAAGGTCTTGGAGTCGGTAGAGTCCGGGTCCTCTTGGTGCATCTTTCTGATCTTTGTCGAGGATTCCTTCGCCGTTGACGTCTACGTACAGGCCGTCTTTGGTGTGCAAGAGTCCTTGGGCCATCCCGAGGTTGACGTTGATCGGATCGACTTTGGTATCGGCTGGGTTACCCGTGGTGCTGGGGGTAACTCGGTAGAGCTTGCCGTACTGGTCCGAGACGATCAAGCGGCCTTTGAGGTCGACGCACATGGCGACCCAGGATCCTTGTTCTTTGGAGGGGACTTCGTACACGAGTTCGGCTTGAAAGCCTTCAGGGAGTCGAAAGCTCGAGGCAGGCGTGGCCCCTAGCCCTTTTTTTACCGCTGCTGGTTTGGCGTCCTGTTGCTTGGGGTCTTGGGCCGTGGCATTTTGGCCAGCAGAGGATCCCCAAGCGGCGGCCAGGGCCGCTGCGGTGGCTACCGTCAACGAAAAAAACTTGCGCATGGTCACTTCCAAATCTATCCAGAGTGCGAGGGTTCGATGCGAGTTGCTGATTAGGAAAACAGTTCGGTAACCGCCTGGGCTTTGACGAGCTCACGCGGTTGGTTCAAGTGGTTGTAGACGATCGTTTCGGGTTCGATACCGAAGGCGTGGTAGATGGTCGCTAGGAGTTGAGCGGGGTGGACAGGGGACTCGATCGGCGCGCTGGCGGTCTTGTCGCTCTTTCCGTGAACGTATCCGCGTTTGATACCGGCCCCTGCGATCACCGAGGTGTAGCAGTAAGGCCAGTGATCCCGACCGTCATCGCTATTGCCGTTTCCGCTGGTGCTCACGCCGCGCTCCGGAGAGCGTCCGAATTCGCCGACGGCCACGAGCAAGGTATCTTCGAGCAGACCGCGTTGGTCGAGGTCTTCGATCAGGGTCGAGAGCCCTGCATCGAGCATCGGTCCGGATTGATTTTTCATCCGCTTGGACAGATCGACGTGATGGTCCCAGGAATGGTTATCGCTGTTGGCGACTTTGGGCCAGACGACTTCGACGACCCGAGTACCAGCTTCGATCAATCGGCGGGCTAGCAAACAGCTTTGGCCGAAGGTGTTTCGTCCGTAGGCATCCTTGAGCACTTCCGACTCTTGGCTCAGGTCGAACGCTTCGCGGGCCTTGCCCGAGACGACCAACGAGAGGGCTTGGGAGAAGTACTCATCGAGTTGTTGGTTTTCGACAGCGGCGTTGATCGTCGGCATTTGCTTGTTGATCAGATCGCGCAGAGCGGCGCGGCGTTGCAAGCGGACCGAGAAGACCTCCGGGCGCAGTTGCAGGTCGCTGACGTTGATCCGATCCATCTTGGCCATGTCCATGTCGTCCCCTTCCGGGTACAGCGTGTACGGATCGTACTCCTTGCCTAGGAAGCCTGCCGTTCCACCTTTGCCGACCACGTTGGATTCCTGCAAGGGGCGGGGGAGCATGACAAACGGGAGCATCGGTTCGTCGGCGGGTCTAAGGCGGATGATGTTCGACCCAAAGTTGGGGAAGTCTTTGGGGCTAGGGGGTTCCAACTGGCCCGAGGCGCTGACTTTATCGGTCGTATAGCCGGTCATCATCTGGTAGATCGCCGCGGTGTGATTGAACAGCCCGTTGGGGGTGTAGCTCATCGAGCGGATCATGGTGAACTTGTCGTTGACGAGACTGAGTTTTGGCAAGTTCTCGGTGTAGAAGGTCCCGGGCAGTTTCGTCGGGATGGGCTTGAAGACACTCTTGACCTTATCGGGAACATTTTCCTTTGGGTCCCAGAGGTCCAAGTGGGACGGTCCCCCTTGGAGGTACACGAGGATCATGCGTTTGGCTTTGTTCCAACCCGGCGAACCTTCCGATGGAGCCGCTTGGAGCGACTGGAGTTTCAGGAGGTTGGTAAGCGAGAGTCCAAAGAGCCCCGAGCCGCCGACGCGGAGCACATCGCGGCGTGTGAATCCCAAGCTCGAATCGCACAAATCCTTACCTGATGAACCGAGCAATCGCAACATAATCAGTGCCTTATGGAATAGTGTCCAAGAAATTTATGCGGGATGAATTGGTGGAATATTTTAGTGGTTGAACAGGAACGCTGGGCTGTTGATCAGAGCCCAAACAAGGTCTTGAGCCGAAGTCAATCGGGCGTTGCCCAATTGCCCTTCGCTCTCTTTGACGTCGGCTCGCAGCCGGATCAATCTGGAATCTTCGGGCAAAGGAGTTCCCAAGCGTTCAATCCGTTTGGCTAGGACCACCGAGGGTTCGTCCTCGGGAAGCGGTTGGCTTTCTTTTTGGACGTTGGCTTGCAGGCCTTTGAGTTCCGCAGACGAGAGTTTGAGGTAATTCATTCCCTCCTTGGTCAGCTCAGAGGTCCAAGCCGCCTTGGGGATCGCACTCAGGGCACGGAACGATTCGGGCAGGCCCAGAGCAAGTTCCCCTTCGTGCTGTCCGGCGCTGAGTCGGAACCGTCCCAAGCGGTGTTCGGGCGCGTCGTGGTTTTGGTAGATCCGCCATTGGAGAACCTCCCCTTTTTGGAGCGTCAGCGGGGCCTCGAGAGCAAAGACGGCCCAGTGTTCGACGCCAGTAGCCGTCGCGATCGCCCAGCCTCCTTGGTCGTTGTTCTTTCCGTCGATGGCCGCTGCGGCCGAGAACGAAGGCTGATCGAAGTCGGTGAGTCCTTTGACCAGCTTGATTTTTCGCATTTCAGCGGGTTTATCCGCAGCCCCTGCGAAGAGTTCGATTTCGGTGACGACGAAGTTCCCATTTTGGGGTAATCCAGGACCTTGGGATGGCAGGTCGGGGGCCGTGAGGGCTTCGAGACGTACTGCGGTAATGGCACCTTGATTCACAACGGTATCGATGGTGTAGAGACCCTTGTTGGCCCCACCGGAGGCTCGGATGGAGCGATCGGCTTGGGGTGCGAGGCTCGCGCCGGTGGTCGCCTCGGCTTTGGTCGCCGCGAGGGTTTCCCAGACAGCGCCGTTGCGTCGAGCGTCGATGAACTCTTGGAGTTTGGTATCGAGCATCGCTTCGTAGCCTTGGACGGTCGCTTGGGCGGCTGCGAGTCTTTCCAAACGCGCGTTGTCGGCGGCTTGGCGTTCGGGTCGGATCTGTTCCTTGCGAGCCTCGAGCGCCATTTTGGTCGATTCGCGTTCGGCATCGAGGGCTGCTTGGCGTTTGGGTTTCTCATCGACCCACCAAGCTTCGCGTTCGGCCAATTGGGCGACGATGCGTTCATGGTCTTTTTGGATCAATGTGATGGTCGAGAGGGCGGCTTGGATCTCTTCGGCCGTGGCGTGTCGGTTCAGAACCCTCACGAAGACTTCGTCGATCAGGGCCGCATCATCGGGGATCGATTCGACGAGTTTTCGGATGGCGTTTTCGGGGTCTGCGATGGCACCACCGAGGGTCGGACCGCTGACGAGCGCCATGACCGATCCGAGTCTCAATTCGTTGGAGCGTTCGCATTCGCAGGCGCTCTCTCGCGGTGGGCGACCGAGGTTATTGAGGAATCCATCGGGGAGACCCGCATCGGCATCGGCCAAAGCCGCTGCGCGGGTTCCAGGGGGCAGACCGGGGATCTTCGAGACCGCGCCGGTGACTTGGTAGATCGCATCGAAGAGGACTTCGGCGGGCAATCGTCGGGGCAGGGCGTGGGAGTAGTTCCGATCGTCATCGGCGTTGTACTTGTTGGTCTCGATCGAGAGTTGGTAGACATCGGATTTGCAGATCGATCGAACGATATGTCGGATATCGAAGTTGTGTTCGATGAAATCCTTTTCGAGATGTGCAAGGAGTTCAGGGATACTAGGAGGGTTCCCGGCGCGGATGTCATCGATGGGTTCGATGAGTCCTTTGCCGAGCATATAGCCCCACATGCGGTTGACGAAACTCTTGGCGAAATAAGGATTTTCTTTGCTGGTTACCCAGGCGGCAAACTGAGTGCGTCGCGAGGGGTTTTCGCCTGGGGCGTTGTTGGCCACGAACGGGAACTTCGGTGTAATGGGTTGTTGCGTCTTTTGGTGTTTGACTTCGCCGTCTTTTTTATCGAAGACTTCTTCCCAAAGGGGTTTTGCACCTTCGACGGCCGTACCACCGATGGTGTTGTTTCCGGACGCTTCGTCTTTCTTCAAGCCGACTTGGGCAAAGTAGGCTGCCGTTTCGTAGTATTGGTCTTGGGTCCAACGTTCGAAGGGGTGGTCGTGGCATTTGTTGCAGTTGAAGCGAACGGCTAAGAATAAATGGGTGGAGTTCTCGACGGCTTCTTCGGGCGTGCGCAGGATCTTGTAATAGGATGCGGCGGGGTTTTCGCGATTGGAGCCCGAGGCAGTGAGGATCTCGTAAGCGAATTGGTTGTAGGGTTTGTTGGTCGCAAAGCTGTTGCGGATCCAATCTTTGAATTTGGATGCACCTTCTTTGCCCAGGAACTTCGAGTTGACCTGGAGCAAGTCGGACCATTTGTTCGTCCAGTGATCGACGAACCCATCGCTCCCGACGAGCTCATCGACGATCCGATCGCGTTTGACTCGACTTTCGGTCGTATCGGCCAAAAATGCTCGGACCGCTTCGGGGGTCGGTGGAACGCCCGTGAGGTCCAGAGTCACTCGCCTTAGGAAGTCCGCATCGTTGCATAGACCCGAGGGTTGGATCTTGAGTCGATCCCATTTGGAAGCCACGAGTCGATCGATGATGTTTTGCGAAGCGATTGGTGCTTGCTGGTAGCCCTCGCGGTCGCCCATGACCGTAAGCGTGGTGGCTGCATACGCGCCTTCGAAACGGGCCAGGACGGGGACTTCTCCTCGTCGGAGGGCTTGGACGCGGGCACCTTCGAGCACCGCGCCGACTTCTGCGTTCCCCGATTCGAGGAAGGCCTCGCGGGTCACATCGCGCGACTTGCCATCGGCATAGGTCGCCACGACGCGGAGTTGCTGAATCCCTCCAGGCATGGGGATGACCGGGTTGTTCGGGGTGACTTCGATGGAGGTCACTCTCGGAGTCCCCATGTTCAATGTCGCACCCCCTGCGATCCATTGACGTAGGACCAAGGCATGGTTGTCGCCTGGCTCGATGATTTTTCCGCCGACGTGAGGGACCACACCGAGTGGTTTGGTCAGCATCAGCGAATCGATCGGCGAGGCTGGATGGATACGTCTGCCGGCGAGGTCATCGCTCAAGCTGCGGACATCGTAGTTCGGATCGTATCCTCGCAGGGAGAGCTTAAAGCCGTTCTTTCCGGCTTGTGCACCGTGGCAGGTCCCAGAGTTGCAACCCAAGCGGGACAGGGCTGGATTGACATCGCGGATGAAATCGACCTCGAAGTCGGCGGGGATCGTCGAATGGACGCCGATGGCTTGTTGGTGGTTGCCGAGCGTCACGTTGATTTTGGCATCCCCGGCATGGATCGGTTGGACCCAGCCGCGTTGCGATAGCCATACCGAATCGTTTTCGGCGGCGAAGGTCGCTTGGCTGGTCACATCGACCGTTTCGCCGCTCTGGAGTTGGGCCATGACGACAATCTGTGCCGAGTCGTTCCAAGCTCCGAATTCGATTTGTGAGGGTTGGACTTGGATCGAGGCGATTTGGTCGACTCGGACCGGCGGGTGAGCCAGTTCCCCTTGGGCCTTGGGAGCATCGGTGGTCCGTTCGGCTAGATGGGCATCGCCGATGGCCTTGAGTCGATCGATGCGGAGGGTTGCAAGCGAGCTGTCTTGGGCGGCATTGAGGGAGCCTGCAGGGGTCGCATCGAGATCGGCGATGAGTTGGGAATCGGCGATGTTCCAGATGCGAACGCGGCCGTCAGAACCGCCGCTTGCTAGGCGACCTTGGGCGTCGATGGCCAGGGCATAGACGGCTGCGTTGGGGACTTGGAAGGTTCCGAGGACCTGGGGTTGTTCGGTGATGTATTCTTCGAGTTTCTTGCGCTCGTCGGGTTTGCGTTGGGGAGCCCGTTTGGCTTGGATCGCTTTGATTTCGGGAGGCAATTTGCCATCGACATCGTAGGACCAGACCTTCACGACGCTTTGGTTATCGATCGTCGAGGCCGCCGCAAGGTATTTGCCATCGGGGCTGATGGCCACCGAGAAGATACGGCCTGGCATGGGGTCGAGTTGACGGATCAGGTTGGCATCATCGCCGATGACGCGAGCCGTCTGCCGGAAGACGCGATAGATCCTAGGGGTTCCGTCGGAGCCACCGACGAGGATCTCATTGCGTTCCGGATGCCTAGCTAGGGCTTGGACCCCGCCGCGGAGGGCACCTGGTGTGATCGATGTGACGTTGTCGATGAACCGTTCGGTTTCGACATCGGTCAGTTTGACCGTCATGTCGCGGGCCCCCGAGAGCAGGTGCTTGCCATCGACGGTAAAGACCGTCGAGCGTGGCCAATCATCGTGGGTCCGTTGGTAGAGTTTTTGGTTCCCTTCAAGGTCCAGCGCACGGATCGAATTGTCGGCCATCCCGAGGGCGAGCATGGACGAATCGTGGGTCCAAGATAGACCGAACAGGGTATCGCCACCGAGCAAGGTACTTCGGTGCAGTTGCTTGTTCGCGTTGTTCCAGAGTTGCAGTTCGCCCAAGACGCCTGGCTCTCCGGCGGCCACAGCGATCCATTGGTTGTCTGGTGAGAACCGGACCGATTCGATGCGTGGACTCATTCCGATCAATCGATTTTTCAGTTGCCAGTCTTGGGTCGAGAGCACGAGGACTTCGTGGAACCCGTTGAGGGCAAGTTGCGAGCCATCGGGGGAGAAGTCCAAGCTGACGATCGCGGGGGGACGGGAGTAGACCGGCGGCTTTTCGTTGGTAAAGCGTGGACCTGTGTCGACGACGTCTTGGACAGCCCCCTGAGCGATCCATTTTCGGATGATCTCGATTTCGGTGGGTTTCAAGGGTGCGAGATTCTTCGGCATCTCGGCCTTGCCATCGACCGGAGTGATTTCGCGCAGCAGGTTGCTCGCTTCGGGATTTCCCGCAACGATGGCCGCATCGCCCGACTCACCACCTTTGAGCAAGCCTTCGAAATCGGTCATTCGAAAACCACCTTGGGTTTTCGAGGTTTGATGGCATGCATAGCAATTGGCGCGGAGGATCGGCAGGACATCTTTGGACCAAGAGACCGAGGCCGGGTCGGCAGCTTGGGTCTTAAGTTCCAAAAAGCTTGAGTGACCTACAACTGCCCAGAGGGCCAGGAACAGGTGTTTTGAAATGCGCATATAAAGATCCAGTGGACCTAGATGGGTGGTAAGAAAATTGTCTTGAGCAAGCAGGGGCTCAAAGGTGGGTTGGTTCAAGCCCGCAAATCGCTTGGAAAAACTGGGCTCGACGTTTGAGTTGAGTATAGCTCAATGCGCTAGCGGGGTCAACTTTTTCACAACTTACTCATAGGGGGGCAAAAACCCGCATTAGCAAGTCGACAGAAAGGGGCTTTGGGCCTGAACTCGGTACCGTTTTGGATCGAATTAGGCAGCTCGGCGAACGGTCTGCTTGGGGCTTCGATAGAGCGATTTCCAAGTGGCGATCGCGTGGTGACAGACGTAGCGGACGTCCTCGCGCGTCAGTTTACCGTGGGTCGGGAGGTTGATCCCCAGACGCGAGCAGCGTTCGGCGACGGGGTAGCTCCCTGGGCGTTCGCGGTACATCGGCATGGTGTGGATGGGGTAAAAGACCGGGCGGCTTTCGATCCCTGCTTGGGCCAATCGCCCGATCCATTCGTCGCGGTCAACGGCCGAGTCGGGTCGCATGAGGACTGTGTACATCCAGTAGGAGTGTTGGGCCCAGGGTGCGGATCGAGGGAGCTGGAAGATATCTTCGCAGTCGGCCATTTCCTCGAAATACCAGCGAGCTACCTCCTGGCGACGTTGCACATGGACATCGAGCCGTTCGGCTTGTGCGGTCCCGATCGCAGCGGCGATGTTGGTCATTCGATAATTGAAGCCGACCTCGGGGTGCCAATAGTTTTTGTTCGGATCGACGGCTTGGCCACGCAGAAATCGCATCCTATCGGCGAGCTCTTTGTTCGAAGTGGTGATCGCACCTCCTTCGCCTGTCGTGATGGTCTTGTTGCCAAAGAAACTAAAGGAGGAAGCGTCGGCGAGCGATCCGACGCGTCGGCCTTTGTACAACGCGCCGATAGCTTCGGCGGAGTCTTCGATGACCAGGAGTCCATGCCGTTGGGCGATCTGTTCGATCGGATCCATATCGACAGGATGCCCGTAAAGCGGAACGGTCAAGATCGCTTTGGTCCGAGGTGTGATGGCTTGTTCGATCCGCTCGGGGTCGATCGAAAGGTAGTCCTCTTCGCAATCGACAAAGACCGGTTTGGCTTGGCAGTAGGTCGCTGCATTGGCCGTAGCGATGTACGAGAGGGTCGGCATGATCACTTCATCTTGGGGACCGATGCCAGCGGCGGCCAAGGCCAAATGAAGCGAGGTCGTGCCGTTGTTGGTCACCACGGCATAGGGGACTTGGCAGTACTCGGCCAGCAGTTGCTCAAAGCGGTCGATGTAGGTCCCTCGGGACGAGATCCAGGTCGACTGAATGCAGTCCATGACGTAGAGTGCTTCGTTGCCATCGAGCACCGGTTCGGCGACTCGAATGCTGCGTTTGACGCGATGATCCATCGATGAGGTTCCTTCCTACCTTGTTTGCGACGCGGACTATACTGCTTTTCCAATCGCGGAATCAACTCCAGAATTCGCACTTCCCCCAAATCGCCTAGACAAGTCTTTTTATCCAACAAAGGATGCGTATCGGCTATTGATCGGCGGTTTTGACAGCAAAACCGAAACGCACCGAAGTAGAATATTTAATCTGCGGCAAGGTTTCTTCAGGGAGCGGAGCCCGCCCGAACGACTACCCCCGAGATTCGGTGGCATTCTTGGGGTTTCGAAGTATCCGTTGACCCACGAGTTGCAGGGAACCTACAATAGAACCTCCTATATTTTCAGCGAGGGATCGATGATTCGAGTACTTTGGACACTGGCTTTTGCTTGGCTTTGGATCCCCTTGGTGACCATGGGGCAGGATCCACTTTTTGACGGAGCGGCCGGTGGGCTGGGAGCAGCCGGTGGATTTGGCCAAGATTTCTCGTTGGGATTGTTCGAGAATCCGTATGAGTTCTCCGCCTCGTACCAGATCGACCCAAAGACGCGCAAGGGCAAGGTCTCGTTGACGGCTAAGCTTTCTGGCAAGTACCACATCTTCTCGACAACCCAGGCACCCGGCGGGCCGAGTCCGACGGTGATCAAGCTTTTGGGCAAGCAGGCCAAGTTGTCGGGTCCTTTTGTCCCGGACCGCCCCCCGGAGGTCGACAAGAACTCGGAATCATGGCCTGGATTGGCTGTCGAACAGTTCAGCAACAACGTGACTTGGTCGGCCCCGATCGAGTTCACCGAATCTCTGGAGACCAAGCCCGGACGGATCGAACTGACGATCGAAGGTCAGGTGTGCGAAAAGAATTGCATTCCGATTCGCGACGAGAAGGTCCCGGCGGAGTTTTCTGGTTGGGTCGAATCCAAAGACGAAGCGCTGGCGATAGGAGAGTTTCGCGAGCCTGACAGCATGGTCGAGTGGAAGATCCATCTTTCGAAGTCGACGGTCAAGCCGGGGGACAAACTCGAGTTGATCCTCGAGGCGACCCCCGACAAGGATTTCCACATCTACAAGCTCGATTTGAAGGATCCGCTCGTTGAGAACCGAACGCATTTGGTGCTGACCCAAAAGTTTGGGGTGAAGGCTTATGAGCCCAAAGTCGACAAGCGATCGATCCGAAAGGACTTGGGGGTCGGAGGCGTCGTCGATTACTACGAAGGCAAGGTCACGATCCGCGTCCCGATCGAGGTTCCCGAGACGGCCATCGAAGGTGAAACACCGTTGGAAGGATTGATCGGCTACCAGGCATGCACCCAAGGTGCATGCGATCGGCCTCGTGGGTTGAAGTTCAAGGGTGTCTATCAGGTATCCAAGACGAAACCTATATCGGATAAGTTACCGCTGGGGATCGCGGCGAGCAAATATGGCGAGGCAGCGAACCATCCTCAGCGGGCCAATTGGTTCGAGGGGGACAAGTATGCACTGACGCTTGAGCCCAAGGAGGTTTTCACGAAGTTTTTCTTGGCGATGCTCGGCGGATTCATTCTGAATTTCATGCCCTGCGTCTTGCCCGTCATCGGCTTGAAGATCCTGGGGGTTGTCAATGAAGCCCATGGAGAGCGACGGACTGCCTCGATGCTGACGCTGACTTATTCGCTTGGGATGATCGCGGTGCTTTTGGGCTTTGGCGCGACGAGTTTAGGGCTGCGTTGGATGACGGGTCGGGCTTTGGAGTGGGGAGCACTTTTCGGGAACACGACGACCCAAGTCCTTTTTACTGGATTCATGTTCACTCTTGCCTTGAGCTTCCTAGGGGTCTGGGAGTTTCCGATCCCAGGCTTTGCAAGCGGTGCGAAAAGCACGGAGCTATCGAGCAAGAAAGGGTATCTAGGAGCGTTTTTCAAAGGGGTGATCACGACATTGCTTGCGACCCCTTGCAGCGGTCCGTTCTTGGGAAGTGCGCTTGCGGTCTCACTGAGCCAACCGGCCTGGGTGGTCCTATTGATCTTCTTGGGGGTAGGTATCGGGATGGCGTTTCCTTATTTGATGGTCGCGATCTTTCCGGGATCGATGAAGTGGATTCCTAAGCCTGGGCCATGGATGGAGACATTCAAAGAGTTTTTAGCCTTTCCGTTGCTCCTGAGCGTCGTGGCGTTTGTATCGGGGTTCCCTGAGAAGGAGCGTATCTCGATGCTCTCGGCCTTGATCTTCATTTGGTTTGCTTGCTGGTGGATCGGTCGAGTGCCGGTCTGGGAGAGCGGTTCGCGCCGTTTGCGTGCTTGGGGATTGGGAGCCATGGCCGCCTTTGCAGGCACCATCGGTTCGTTTTATTTCCTAAAACCCTCCGAGTACGAACTCGAGTGGGTCCCTTTTAGCGAGCAGGCGCTTCAGTCGGCCGTCGCCGAGGGCAAGCCGGTGTTGATCGACTTTACGGCCGAGTGGTGCCAGAACTGCAAACTGAATTTGGCTGTGGCGATCAACACGCGCAAGGTTCAGGATGTGGTCAAGAAGCATGACGTCGTGCCGATGATCGCCGATCTGACGCGGTACCCACCGGCACTGATGGCCAAGCTTCGAGAGCTCAACAAAGTTGCCATTCCGGTGCTTGCCATTTACAAGCCTGGAGACGGCAAGAATCCGATCGTCCTCGAGGATCTCTTGACGGAGTCGCAGGTGATCAATGCGCTCGAGCAGGCAGGCCCGGCAAAGGCCGCCACGGCCAATAGCGGACTTGGAAATATCTTGTCGAAAACGCGTTAAGCAGTGCATAGGCCGTGCGTCCCCCCACCGTAACATGGCCCTCCGAGGCCGTGTGTGCATGTGTCGAATCCGTGGGCTTAAAGCGGGCGAGACCAAAACTCTTTAGCTACACCAGTTCCGCCTCCGCCGGGGCGAGCCCGCCTTACTTAATTGATTAAGCTGTTTTTTGTCGTTGGATTCTGGTCGACTGAGCTTTCGAAAGAATGGGAAAGCAAGTGGGAAAGTCTCCTAGAAATCGATCCTTAATCGATTCCTCACGTGGCCGTAGTTCGATTGCTCATCGGTTTATGGTAAACTCAAACGACATACGTTGTCCGAAGAAAGCATCCCATTTTTCTAATTCCAAGATCCATTCGAGAATGTTGATTCCTTTAATCGCGCTGTCGCTGATTGTGGCGTTCATTTTATGGGGAGTTGGCTACACCTGGATCACTGGAAAACCCTTCATCGTAGTCAACCCCGGTACGGCCAACAAACAACTTGAAATTCAGAAGTCCAAGCCGACAGGCAATAGCATTCAGAAAACTCCGACTCTTGCGGATCTTCAAGGGGAATGGAATATCGTTTCCGTTGGCCAAAATGGTGGAAAGGCACCGTTTTTCATACCTTGGATTGTTAAGGCACGCATGGTCATCGACGGAGATCGTTACATCAAAATCTTGGGTGGCAAGACGTTTGAATCAGGAGTTCTCGTGATTTCCAGAGACGGTGACCAAACGACGTTCGATGAATACGTCGACACGGGAGATGATTCCGGTAGTGTGCATCTGGGGATCATCCGATGGGTCGGAAAAAAGATTGAGCATCTGCAGGGAAAGACTGGCGAAGATCGGCCTACGGGATTTCCGTACTCCGCCGATTCGACGTGCGGCTACGCTCTGATGAAGCGTAAATAGATTCGAACGTACTCACGATCTGGGATAACGATCCAATGCACCCGAGCGGCGATCAGATGCACTGACAAATCAATGATTTATCTCGCCGCTGGGTGAATCGATATTTTTGGTCATCAAAGAAAATGAACCAATTGACGGTCAAAGTAACGGATCTGAACGGCAAGTCGTTTGAACTACTTGTCGATGGTGTCCCATTGTCCGAATTGCTAGATGACGGTAGGGACGGGATACCGTACTGGCTCGTTGAAGACGATCTGCCGTACCTCCCCCCACATGGCACGCCAAGGCAAGACGGCATCCATATTGTGACAGTATGCAATTGTGGCGAATACGGTTGCGGTCACAGCCACTGCCGTGTGACGAAGACCGAGCAAAACGTCGTGTTCGATCAGTTCCAGTGTGGCAGGAGGAAAAAACCGGAGTCCATGCGATTTACATTTGACCGCGCTCAATACGACGAAGTGGTCCGAACCATCCTGAGTGAAACACAGAAAGAGAAACGGCGAACCACGCCTCCCAACGTACCTTGAACCCGCGGCGGGTTCACCTATACCCAAAATGCGTTGTTTCAAATCCTCCGCGCGATCGTGAGGCCGCTATGCTACTTGCAAGGGAGCAGTACCGTTACTGCTATGACATTGTGGATCAAGGGACCGGAACGATCGCGGCTCTTGCTGCGAGTTTGATAAACGCAGGTACATGGTACTTCTGGTGGGACTGAAGAGCGAACCAACCGCTGCACCCAAACCCGCGATCGGGTGCATTTTGAAATGGAAACTTTCCTCGCCGTTGGCTGCGGGTTGAACGATTTTTTCGTCGTACTCGTACTCAGCGAAGCGGTACTCAGTGAAACGGTACTCGTACTCGATGGCTGTTCGAACTCGTGCTCGTAATCGAATCGAGGCAATCATGACAGATTACTCTTTCGGCTGTGATCGACTTGACGTCTATCGAACTCAAATCCAAGCGATTTCGGATTGTCGCGATACTGAGCACGATATGAGTGCAAAATAGCGACTTCCTCGCCGTTGGCTGCGGGTTAAACGATTTTGCGTCGTACTCGTCAAAGATCAACAAACGCCAGTATACAGAAAACCTGTGACGCTTCGGCTTCCTCGAAAACGACGGCTGCACATATGGTACACTTCGATAACCATTGCATGCACGCCAAGCACTCGATGGGGCGTTTTTGACTAGCGTTGAGTCAACTCCTCGTGCGTGGTGATGCCCGTCATTAGGCCGCAGGAAACTCATCGATGAAACACATCTGCCTGAACTTAACGAGACGCCGAAGCGGAGTGGTGGCATGAGCATCGTCCGCATCGCCCTTGCGAATATCCGCGTGCCTGCAACACCCAAGGAGTCCGTCCGTCTGGCGACATCGGCTGTCGCTGAGGCAAGTCGACAAGGCGCGCTCGTGATCTGCTTTCCGGAATGCTTCGTTCCCGGGTATCGGTGGCCGGGCACGACAGCGTTATCGCCAGATCCGGTTTTCCTCGAACAGGCATGGGCAGATGTGGCGGCTGCCGCCAAGGCTGCCCATATCACGGTCGTATTGGGCACGGAACGCGTGACCGAACGCGGCTTGCAGATCACTGCGTGTGTCATCAATCCCGATGGTACGATCGCGGGGTGGCAAGACAAAGGTCAAATCGACCCGTCGGAGGAAACCATCTATCCTGCACTCGGGACCGAGCGTCGAGTCTTCACCGCCGGGCCGCTGACCTTCGGAGTGGTTATCTGCCACGAAGGGTGGCGGTATCCGGAGACGGTCCGCTGGGCCGCGCGTCGAGGTGCGCAAGTCGTATTCCACCCCCACGCTCATGTCGCCGAGCCCGGTAGCTACCGTCCTTCCACATTCGCCGACCCCGCAAACACCTTCCACGAGAAGGCAGTAATGTGTCGTGCGGCGGAAAACACATGTTACTTCGCATCGGTGAACTGCGCGAGCGAAGGTTCCGGCACCACGTCGGCAGTCGCGCGCCCAGATGGTACGCTGCAGTGCTTTCAACCCTATGGACAAGAAGGCTTGCTCGTGGCGGATCTAGACCTCAGCGCAGCCACCGGACTACTCGCTTCGCGCTGCCGGACCTCGCCGATGTAGGAAGGATGATGCGTTCGCACTATCGATCGAGGCGAGCTACTTCATACGCGTCGTCGCGATGCTGAGCACGACATGAGTGCATCATAGCGACTTCCTCGCCGTTGGCTGCGGGTTAAACGATTGTTCGTGCGTCGCATCGTGTTTCGTCGTGCTCGTGCTCAGTCCGCCGCGGCGGACGGTGCTCGTAATCGTAATCGATGGCTGTTTGAACTGCGGCGAGGCCGATCGTTGCAGGTAGCACAGCCGAACCTTTTTTTCTCCGATTCTTAGTTGACGAGCGAACCCTTTTCAGCTCCCAGCGTTCCTATCTTTATCATGAATGCACGACAATTAGAGAAACTTGGTGTTCCGAGCCCCTGCGTTCCGGTAGCGATCACATCGATCCAGAATGTGATTGGTCAAAAGGGGCATCGGGGCAAGGATGTCAAAGAGCAAATCGCATCGGTGGTGGAAGATCCGCAAGGATTCCTTGGGGACGAATTCTGGGGATCTTTGGCCGAATCGATTTTGGAGGATCGCAACCAAGTCCAGGCCTTGGCCCCAGAGACCATCGCTTATCCGACATGGGGAACTCAAATCGACCCGGCCGCCCATATGCAGATGCGTACCGCATGCCAGTTGCCGATCGCTCGGGCCGCAGCGTTGATGCCCGATGCGCATCTGGGTTACGGCTTGCCGATCGGCGGGGTTTTGGCGGTCGAGAACGCGGTGATCCCCTATGCTGTCGGAGTCGATATCGCTTGTCGGATGAAGCTCTCCGTGCTGGACATCGAGCCTTTGGAAATGACCAAAAATCCCATGCGGTTCGAAACAGCATTGCAGCGTGGAACTCGCTTCGGGATCGGCTCGGTCCATGAGACACCGCAGGACCATCGGGTGATGGATCAGGACTGGAGCATCACAAGCACGACTCGCGAAAAGAAAGATACGGCGCGCAAGCAGTTGGGTACGAGCGGATCGGGTAACCACTTCGTGGAGTTTGGTACGTTGACGCTAGCCCAAGCCGACGCGCAACTCGGCCTTCAGGCGGGTGTCTATACGGCACTGTTGAGTCATTCCGGGAGTCGAGGGACCGGTGCGAGCGTGTGTTCGGTCTACAGCAACATCGCCCGAGCGCAGTTGCCAAAGAATCTATCGACTCAGTTTGGGTATCTCGGTTGGTTATCGCTCGAGAGTCAAGCGGGCCAAGAATACTGGGAAGCGATGAATCTAATGGGGGACTATGCAGCGGCCAACCACGATGTGATCCATCGGTTGGTCACGAAACTCTTGGGCGGTCGCGTCATTGCAGGCGTTGAAAACCACCATAACTTTGCTTGGAAGGAAATCCATCAAGGCAAGGAGTGGGTGGTGCATCGCAAGGGTGCCACGCCGGCAGGTTCAGGGGTCTTGGGGGTCATCCCCGGCTCGATGGCAACGCCGGGTTTTGTGGTGCGTGGCAAGGGGAATGCGGCGAGTTTGATGTCTGCATCGCATGGCGCTGGCCGGTGCATGAGCCGAACGGCGGCCAAGAACCAGTACACTTGGAACGCGGTCCGTACGAACTTGAGCGCACGAGGAATTCGGGTGATCTCAGCCGGTGCGGACGAGGCTCCGGGGGCTTACAAAGACATCCATTCGGTGATGGCAGCTCAGGTCGAATTGGTCGATACGATCGGCCAATTCGATCCTAAGATTGTCAAGATGTGCGAGGATGGAAGTCTCGCCGAGGACTAGACGTTCTTCCATTGGCGGTCTGCGGCGCTGGCCAGGACCGCGTCGCAGACGCGCTGGGTTTCGAGCGCATCTTTGAAGGTCGGGTGCGCCGGCTCGCCGGTATCGAGACTCTTAAGGAAGTCAGCGACTTGGTGGGTAAAGGAGTGTTCGTAGCCGATTTGCAGGCCGGGGACCCACCAGTTGCCCATGTAGGGTTGGTCTCCGTCGGAGACATGGACGCTGCGCCAGCCTCGCACGATGGACTCATCGTTGTAATCGAAGTACTTCAGGCGGTGCAGGTCGTGCAGATCCCAGGCGATGCTGGCGTTTTCGCCGTTGATTTCCAGGGTATAAAGGGCCTTGTGGCCACGTGCATAGCGGGTCGACTCGAAGAGTCCGAGCGAGCCGTTATTGAAGTGGCAGAAGAACGAGCAAGCGTCGTCGATGTTGACGGGGGATTTTTTGCCGGTCTCGACGTGAGTTCGTTCTTTGACGAACGTTTCGGTCATTGCGCAGACATCGTTGATCGAACCGTTGATCCAAAGAGCCGTGTCGATGCAGTGGGCCAGAAGGTCGCCCGTCACACCGCTTCCGGCCGCTTCGGCATCGAGTCTCCATGTCGCCGTTCCACCTTGGGGGACATCGGCGTTGATGGTCCAGTCTTGGAGAAAGTTGGCTCGGTAGTGGAAGATGCGTCCGAGCTTTCCTGAGTCGACGATTTGCTTGGCCAGGGTCACGGCCGGTACGCGTCGGTAGTTGTACCAGACCATGTTCGCAACACCGGCTTTTTCCACTGCAGCGACCATTTCGAGGCCTTCGGCGGTGTTCATGGCCAGGGGTTTTTCGCAGAGGATCATCTTGCCGGCTTTGGCCGCTTCGATGGCGATCTCTTTGTGCAGGTTGTTGGGGGTGCAGATATCGACCGCGTCGATATCGGAGCGTTTGAGCAGTTCCCGCCAATCGGTTTCGATCGACTCATAGCCCCAGTTGTCGGCAAACAACTTGGCTTTTTCGGCATTCCTTGCACAGAGGGCCTTCAAGACCGGTTTATGGGAGCTTTTAAAAAAGCGGCTGGCTTGGAGGTAGGCATTCGAGTGGGCTTTGCCCATGAATCCATAGCCGATCATGCCGATACGAAGTTCTTTCATAGCGATTCCTCGAGTCGAGAATTGAGTTGGGTGGATAGTTTGAGTTGGTTTGGATTAAACGCTTGGGCTGGTGTTCCAGCCGTGGGCTTCACGCACGGCGATCATCGTCGCGAGGATGGTGTTCCAGGTGTGGGGATCTTCGAGGGTCTTGTTGGGGAACATGCAACCATCCCAGCAGATGTGTTGGATACCGCGTGCTTGTGCATCTTTGAGCCAGTATCCGGAGCATTCGACGATATTGAGTTTTCCGTTTGGATCATCGGCGCGGCAGTGTTTACCGGTCTTATCGTGGGAGCCTGCCCCGTGGACATGTCCGTCGTTTTGGGCGACGTGGAAGTCGATGGTCCAGGGCCGCAGTTGGTCGGTCATGCTCTTGTAGGCTTGATCGAACTGCTCTTGGGTGTAGTGATCCCCGAGCATGGCATGTTCGGGGGCGTTGTAACCGAGCAGGTAGAGATAGGTGTGGGCCAAGTCGGCTTGGAATCCGAAGGCTTCGGGCATTCCGACTCCTTCGAGGACATCGAGCATATCGCGCCAGGAGTGCATACCTGCCCAGCAGATTTCGCCTTCGGCGGCGAGCCGTTGTCCGTGGTCTTTGGCGATCTTGGCGGCTTTCTTGAACGTATCGACGATACGTGCGGTGTTGGCTTTGGCATCGGATCGCCATTTTTCGACACCGAACTCGGCGCTATCGACTCGGATCACACCGTACTTGCGAATGCCATGGTCTTCAAAGACTCGGGCGATTCGGCAAGCCATTTCGACGGCCGAGAGGAATTTCTTTTGGGATTGGTCATCTCCCATGGCCGAGTCGCCGACGGTCCCGGGCCAAACCGGCGCGACCAGAGAGCCGACGGAGAAACCGTAGCTGGCGATTTGGTCGGCGATCTTTCGGATTTCCGAATCGCTCGCATTGGGGTCGGTATGGGGGAAGAACAAGAAGTAATCGATTCCGTCGAACTTTTGGCCATCGACATTCGCAGCGGCGGTCAGTTCGAGCATGCGTTGGAGCGAGATTGGCGGTTCTTGATCGGGGCCATCCCCTTTACCGACAAGGCCTGGCCACATGGCGTTGTGGAGTTTCGGAAGTTGGTTCATCGAGGATTCCTTGCGATTCAAATAAACTTGCGGTTCAACGGAAGGGGACTCTGGAGAGCCAGGGCGTTGGCTCTTTTGGCAGTTGGCTTGCTCACATGGGAGCTTGCTCGTAGGGCGGCTTAGCGATGTTTTTGCCAGGCGCCGTTGGCAGGCAGGTTGGCGTGAGCATCGGGGCCGAAGTAGCGCAAGCCGACGAGGGGTTCGCTGCCGGTGTTTTCGATTTCGATTCCACGGACTGCTGCGTCGTGGCTGATGAAGACTTCGTCTTCGGTGTTTTGCCCGAAGCGGATCATGGCAGGGGTTTGGAGGGCCAATTTGCCGATCCGACCCTTGCCCTGGACGGTGGTCCAACCGCTTGCCGCCCCGTCCTTCAAGACGGTCTTGGCACCTGGTTCGATGGTCAATTCTTTGGCGCTAAAGAGTTGCTTGCCATCGATGGTACCGTAGACGATCCATTTGTCGCTGACCCCTGTGGTGGACTTGGACTCATCGACGATCGGTTCGATGTAATTGGCATCTTTGAAGTGGGTATCGACGTTCTTTTCCCAGTCGAGTTGGCCCATGATGAAGTCGAGGTCTTGATGCTTGTCTTTAGGCATGTCCTTGACCAGCAGGGACCAGGGCACGTAGCGGCCTTCGACGATCGATTGGAACATACCGAAGACGTCCGAGCCCCACTGGGGTTCGTAGGTGCATAGGGATCCTGGTGCGTGCAGAACGCCGGGTGGGATCAGCCAACCGGTCCCGCGTTGGAGGCGATAGGCCCGCGAGAGATCGAGGATTCCGTTGTCCCCTCGGTTCCAGTTTTCCAGGCAGCGCCGGAGTTGATCTTTGGTGGTGCCCGGTTCGAGCCCCATGAAGGTGTAGGCGAAGTTGTTATCGACGTTGTTGTATTGGGGTGGGAAGTAGTAGCTCTCGGGCTTGCCTTCCTGGCCGACCAGAGCGGCATCCTCTTGGGATTGATGCATATGGTGGGGGATAGGGCCCATGTTGTCGAAGAATTTCGAGTAGACCGGCCAGCGGTTGTATTTGCTGAAGACGGCTTTGCCGACGAGCCTATCGCCTTGTTCGGCGATGGCGTCTTTGAGGAGGAATTTTTTGCCTTCGAAAAGACAGAAGCTCAGGCCTTCGTGCCAGACGCGGCCTTCGTTGGCCGCTTCGGTGGTGCTTGCGAACCAACGTTCATCGATTCCGCCGCGATCGGCGCCGAAAGCATAGAGGTCGTTGGGGTGGAGTTTGATTCGACGCCCTGGGTGCAAGAAGCTTCGAGGGACCCAGGTCGGGGTCAGTCGAAGGATGCCATCGCCGGCGTCGAGGGCTTTGTCCAAGACGTTCGCTACGTTATCGGACTTGATCAAACCATCATCTAAACCGGTGCCAGCCATGGAATCTCTCTGATTTCTAGAGAAAGGTGTGTTGGAGGGGCAATCCGGGGGCTTAGGGGCGGTTGGATCCGCTTTGCCCCCGTTTTTATGGGACTTTGTTGTAAGATTCTTGAGGGTGAATCGCAAGCCCTGGAAGCTGAAACATGAAAGTCTTTGGTTCCCTGAGGGCATTGTGTCGGCATAAGGCTTGCGATTTTCCATACTTTCGGCATGATTTGCGAGGGTGAAAAACGAGTTTTTGCGATGGGTTTAGCGAAGGGTAGTGAGCCATGGTGACCCAGTACTCACCGATTCGACGGGCATTGATCAGCGTTAGCGACAAGACGGGATTGGCCGAGTTTGCCAAAGGCCTCGCGGCGCGGGGCGTGGAGATTTACAGCACAGGCGGGACTTACCGGTTCCTTGCAGATCACGGGATTGTGGCCCTCGAAGTGGCTCAATACACCGGGTTTCCCGAGGTCATGGACGGGCGGGTCAAGACGTTGCATCCGAAAATCTTCGGCGGGATTCTTGCCCGCCGAGATCACCAAGAGGATTTGGGCTCACTCTCGGCGCACTCGATCGAGACGATCGACTTGGTCGTCGTCAATTTGTATCCTTTCGAGGCAACGGTAGCCAAAGAGGGAGTGAGTTTTGGCGAAGCGATCGAGCAGATCGACATCGGGGGTCCGAGTTTGATCCGAGCCGCGTCGAAGAATCACGCCTTTGTCACCGTTGCGACCAGCCCGGCGCAGTACGGACCGATCTTGGCCGAGTTTCAAGCCCACGGCGGAACCTCGGAGAAACTGAGATTGCAGTTGGCCTTGGAGTGCTTCGAATCGACGGCTAGGTACGACTCTTCGATCGGCAAGTACCTTGCTTCGCAGATCGCTGGCACGGCGGCATCTGGCGCGGCGAGCAAAGCTCAAACGGTCTTGCCCGAGCGTTTGCATCTTGATTTGACCAAAGTGCAGGATCTTCGGTACGGCGAAAATCCGCATCAACAAGCCGCGCTCTATGCGAGGCCTTCCTCGGGCATTTCGCTGGTGCAGGCCAAGCAACTCCATGGCAAGGAGCTTTCCTACAACAACCTGCTCGATGCCGATAGCGCTTACAACATCGTCCGGTGTTTTGCTCGTCCATCGGCGGTGGTGATCAAGCACAACAATCCCTGCGGCGCCGCATCGGCCCACAAGCTCTCGGCGGCTTGCCGCAAGGCGCTCGACGGGGACCCCCAAAGTGCCTTTGGTGGCATCCTGGGCTTCAACCAGAGCGTCGATGCCGAGACGGCCAACGAGTTATGCCAACCAGGTTTGTTCGTCGAGGCGATTGTCGCTCCCGCGTTCTGCGATGCGGCCATTGAGATCCTTTCGACGAAACCCAAGTGGCGTGATAACGTGCGATTGATCGCGATGGGCAAAGAGAGCGAGTCGGAGCGACCCTTGGACTTCCGATTTGTCCAAGGTGGGGTCTTGGTCCAGCAAGCCGACACGTTGCCACCGGCAAATCTGACTTGGAAAACCGTCACTGCGGTCCCAGTGGCCGACGAGCTTTGGGACGACATCGCCTTCGGCTGGGAGATGGTCCGGCACGTCAAGAGCAATGCGATTGTCTTGGCCCGAGACGCCGCCTTGGTCGGCGTGGGTGCAGGGCAGATGAGTCGCGTCGACAGTGTGGAGATCGCGATTTCTAAAGCGGCCGATCGATCCCGTGGGAGCATCCTGGCTTCCGATGCGTTCTTTCCGTTCCCCGATTCGATCCATCGGGCGGCCCAAGCTGGAATCGTTGCGATCGTACAACCCGGGGGATCGAAAAAGGACGACGAAGTTATTGCTGCTTGCAATGAGCATCGCATTCCAATGCTCTTTACTGGCCAACGCCACTTCCGGCACTAAACCTTCGATCGTCGAAGAGATCCCGGAATTCAAGTTATCACACGCTTTCAACGGAACAGCTTATGTCGATTCTGATCATTGAAGACCTCGGAGTCGAGAGGCTTGTCCCGCTCGTATTGGCGAGGCTTTCAAGCGCGGTAACCTGCGGTGCACTGAGGCTTGTCGATTTGCTAGCCTGGATAGGTGAAGACTGCTATGGCTTATCTCGCACGCACCTACAAGCGATCCAGCAGTTGGACTATCCGATTTTAAAAGACCCTCGGCAGGCACCTGGGGCCGATCGTCCCAAGCTGGTTTTGTCGTCTCGGTTGGTTCCCAATGCGGCGAATCTCAGAGCCATCGAGCAGTGGTTGAGCCATTGCGACCCCGGGGTCACCCAATGGATCTACGATGGCCAAGAACCTGGATCGGAGGTCATCGGAGTACTCCATCCGACCGAGACATTTCAGCAGATCCTCGCGATCGGTCGAAATTACCTTATGCATACGGCCTCGAGGTTTGGGTCGGATCGGGGTCAAGCACGGTATGTGCTCGACGCTTTCAAACATCCGCATGACGTGATCCGCCAACACATGGCCTGTTTGCCTGGAAACCTGGAATTGCTCATCTCTAAGCGTCAATATCAGCAGATCCAGGATGGGGTGTTTGTGGGACCCGATGTGACACTTTCGAATCATGTTGTGCTTGAGCCCAAGGCAGGTCCGATCGTCTTGGAAAGCAACGTGCAAGTCGGACCCTTTTCTTTGCTTCGAGGTCCTCTTTATCTTGGTGCCAAGTGCAAGGTACTCGAGCATGCATCTCTCAAAGATGGGGTATGTGCAGGACACACCACGAAAATCGGAGGAGAGGTTGAAGCATCGATTATTGAGCCTTACTCGAACAAGCAACACCATGGATTTTTGGGGCACTCCTATGTCGGCAGTTGGGTGAATCTCGGCGCCGGGACCTGTACGAGTGACTTGAAAAACACCTATGGGCTGATCTCGATGGATTACCCCACCAGCGGGCGAATCGCCACAGAAATGCAATTCCTCGGTTGCTTCATCGGCGACTACAGCAAGACGGCGATCAACACGAGCATTTTCACTGGCAAGTGGATCGGAGTTTGCAGTGCGATGTATGGTTTTGTGACCAGCAATGTCCCGAGTTTCACCAACTATGCCAAGCTATTTGGCCAGGTAGCAACCTTACCTGCCTCGGTCATGCAATCGACACAACTCCGCATGTTCACCCGTCGTTCCGTTCCCCAGCGGCCCTGCGACATCGAACTCCTGCACTCCCTTTTCGAACTCACACGGCCCGAGAGAGATGCCATGGTCGGACTCGAAGAGGCGTAAGCAGTCCTCCCCCACTCCAGGTTTTGTTTTTCCGGGTTGTTATCCTGCCAAGGCAGTCGAAGCGACCTCAAGAGCTAGCGGTGGAAAGCAAGACCTAAATGATAATTGATGGGCCATAGGCCGACCTACAGTGTCTTATGCTCCGGAGCATCAAGCGCCATGGGTATCTCCGGTAGGTTTTGACTTCCAAAAGTATCCATGAATTTTGGAGGATTCGAATAGACTTTTTCTAAGCTTGTGATTTAATCAGGATTCGCCCAAAAAACCCGGAACGGACACCGTCTCAAACTCTTCGGCATATCTTTCTTGGCACTGGTTGATGGGTGATCTATGTGTGGGATCGTCGGTTACGTTGGTAAATCAGACACGACAGAATTCCTTCTGCAAGGTTTGTACCGGTTGGAATACCGGGGATATGACAGCGCCGGTTTGTGTTTCGTTCGGGATGATGGACTCTTGGAGAGACGCCGCAGTGTTGGGCGGATCTCGAATCTCGAAACGTTGGTGCGCAGTCAGCCTGTTGCTAGTCGCATAGGGATCGGTCATACACGCTGGGCAACTCACGGAGCGGCGACGGAATCCAACGCCCACCCCCATTACGGTGGTCATCCAGAGTTCGGAGGGCTTTCCGATCTGGCTTTGGTCCACAACGGCGTGATCGAGAACTACCAGGAGCTCAAGCAGGAGCTGATCGAACAAGGCTACTCGTTTCAATCTCAGACCGATACCGAAGTCGTGGCGCAGTTGCTGCATCACACGCTTCGACAGATGCGCCAAGCTGGTGAAATCGATGAACAATCACCGATCGACCATGCCAATGCGCTCCGCTGCGTCCTTGCTCGACTTCGTGGAACCTATGGCTTGGTAGTCATGTTTCACGGTAAGCCAGACTTTTTGCTGGCAGCCCGATGCGGTAGCCCTTTGGTGATCGGTGTCGGCCAAGGTGAGCAGTTCATTGCGAGCGATCCGGCGCCGTTGTACGGAAAAACCGACAAAATCATCACCTTGGTCGATCACCAAATCGCGATCATCACGTCGCGCTCCATACAGGTCATTCAGAGGGATACCGGTACGGTTCAACCTAGCATCCAGTTTTTGGCACAGGTTGAAGATTCGCACAGTTGCGAGGGCTACGAGCATTACATGCACAAGGAGATCTATCAGCAACCCGAAGCGATCCGCAATGCGCTCCGAGGCAGGCTCGATCGAGACGATGCGACAGCAAAATTAGGTGGATTGAATCTGACAATTCCTCAACTTCGCAATATTGAAAGACTGGTTCTAACCGGGTGTGGAACCTCGTGGCACTCGGCACTCATCGGCGAATACATGATCGAGCAAATCTCGAGAATGCCCGTCGAAGTCGAATACGCGAGCGAACTTCGATACCGCAACCCTCCGGTCGACAAGCAGACGCTTGTCTTCGGTATCACCCAAAGCGGGGAAACGGCCGATACCCTTGCGGCACTTAGGGAAATGCGACGCAAAGGCCATCCTACCATGGCGATCTGCAACAACATCGGCAGCAGCATCGCACGGGAAGCCGACGGGGGGATTTACCTCCACGCGGGTCCAGAGATCGGAGTCGCATCGACCAAAGCTTTCACCTCCCAAATCGTAGTACTGGCATTGCTTGCACTCTATTTCGGACGCATGAGGCATCTGAGCTTCGAAGACGGATTGCGTTGGATCGATGAGCTTGAAGCTCTCGCGGACCAAGTCCAATTAGCACTGGACACGGAAGAGCAGATCAAACAGATCGCGAGAGAATTCCAGGACGCAACGAATGTTCTTTATCTCGGCCGCAATTATCTATTCCCAACGGCACTCGAAGGGGCGTTGAAGCTCAAGGAGATCAGCTACATCCATGCCGAGGGATATCCCGCTGCGGAAATGAAACATGGCCCAATCGCCCTGGTAGATCAACACACCCCATCGGTCTTTCTGATATCCAAGGGGCTTGTGTATGACAAAATCATGAGCAACCTCCAGGAGGTCAAGGCGCGCGGAGGTCCGGTGATTGCCGTGACCGACAGTGTTGATTCGCAACTTGAAAAACTCGCCGATCGGATCATTCTCGTTCCCTCGGTCGCTGAGCCTCTTCAGCCTGTCGTCAGTGTCGTTCCGCTGCAACTTTTGGCATACCACATCGCATTGCTTCGGGGATGCGACGTCGACAAACCCAGAAACTTAGCAAAAAGCGTTACTGTCGAGTAAAAATCACCGACGTCGAATTCTACCCCGATCGCTGTTTCTCCTGCCTCTTTTATCCTCTATCCATCATGTCAAATCACGAAGAACTTCTCAGTCACGATACTCGCAAAGCCCTTAGGCTCCACTTGGGGGTGTCAGCCTCTGAGGAACTCCTAGGGGTTCTCGACCGTCTTTCCGCCGAGATCAAACAGCTTCAAAAAAACAAGGTGTCGATCACTCCGATCGTACCCTATAAGGGCTCGCTGGAAGAAACTTTGATCGTTACAGATTAGCTCTACAGTGGTATGCTATTGATCGCCTTAAATATCGCGAATCAATGCATCTTTGTTTGAGCTCTCATGGCCGTATCTGATAAACAACTGATCCAATGGCTCCGGCCGACCCACCCCCCCCTCCGCCCCCCCCCCCCCCGCCCGCTGTCCCCCACCCCCGCCTC
>Ga0082207_1000110_pt1 | contig 48148 bp, 40 predicted proteins | sample LakMenEpi10Aug09_FD_71540 | JGI IMG/M metagenome (GOLD analysis project Ga0082207, IMG submission 71540) | reverse complement strand
TGCAATTGGTGAATTACAACTATTAACTGCTAAACCATTTTTATATGTATTTAATGTTGATGCGGCAGAGTTATCTGATAATAATTTGCGTCAAGAGTTATCAAAATTAGTTTTTCCAGCGGAGGCAATATTTTTAGATGCAAAGACCGAGGCAGAATTAGCAGATTTAGATGAGGCAGATGCGCTGGAATTACTTAAATCTATTGGGTTAAGTGAGCCTGGCCTTACTACATTGGCTCGAGTGGGTTTTAATACATTAGGATTACAGACATATCTGACCGCAGGCCCAAAAGAGGCCAGAGCGTGGACGATTCACAAAGGTGATACCGCCCCAGTTGCAGCTGGAGTAATTCACACAGATTTTCAAAAAGGTTTTATCAAAGCCGAAGTTATTTCCTTTGATGACTTAGTAACTGCTGGATCAATGGTGCAAGCCCGCGCCAATGGCAAGGTGCGAATGGAAGGTAAGGATTACGTGATGAATGATGGCGATGTAGTGGAGTTTAGGTTCAATGTCTAAAAAACAAGCACACTTAAAAGATCTGCCAGTTAAAACTCGAGATGACCTACGAAATGTGGCAATTATTGCCCACGTAGATCATGGTAAAACCACCTTAGTTGATGCCATGTTATGGCAATCTGGCGCATTTGCCGCTCATAAAAAACAAGATGAGGGTCAAGATCGAATGATGGATTCGATGGATCTAGAGCGGGAAAAAGGAATTACGATTTTGGCGAAAAATACTGCCGTAAAACGTGGGGATAAAATTGTAAATATTATCGATACGCCAGGGCACGCAGATTTTGGTGGCGAGGTAGAGCGCGGATTAGAGATGGTAGATGGCGTTATTTTATTAGTTGATGCCTCAGAGGGACCATTGCCACAAACTAGATTTGTACTTAGAAAAGCTTTGCAAAAAAATCTTCCAGTAATTTTGTTAATTAATAAAGTAGATCGGCCAGATTCTCGAATCGCAGAGGTAGTAGATGAGGCGTATGCCTTATTTTTAGATTTAGATGCCAATGAGGATCAAATTGAGTTTCCAATTGTTTACGCCTCAGCTAAAGCAGGTAGAGCATCGCTAGAGCGGCCAGCAGATGGTGGCATGCCAAAAGAGGAAAACTTAGATGTCTTGTTTGAAACTATTTTTTCATCAATTCCAGCACCGCAATATCATGAGGGTGCACCATTACAAGCACATGTTACAAACTTAGATTCATCTCCTTTCTTAGGCAGACTTGCACTTTGTCGAGTAAGAGAAGGTGTTATTAAAAAAGGACAAACTGTTACCTGGATTAAAACTGATGGCTCGATGGCAAAAGTAAAGGTATCTGAGTTATTAATGACAGAAGCACTAGAGCGAGTACCAGCACTTGAGGCATATCCTGGCGACATAATTGCCGTTGCCGGCTTTGAAACTATTACCTTAGGTGAAACTCTGGCAGATTTAGAAAATCCATATCCACTGCCATTGATTACCGTGGATGAGCCAAGTATTTCGATGACAATTGGTATTAATACCTCACCTCTTGCTGGCAAGAGCGGTTCAAAATTAACTGCTCGCCAAGTTAAAAATAGATTAGATTCTGAGTTAGTTGGAAATGTTTCACTTCGAGTATTAAATACTGATCGACCAGATACCTGGGAGGTGCAGGGCCGAGGTGAGTTACAACTTGCAGTCTTAGTTGAAATTATGAAGCGAGAAGGATTTGAGTTAACAGTTGGTAAGCCACAGGTGGTAACCAAAATAGTTGATGGAAAATTACAAGAGCCAATGGAGCGGCTATCAATTGATGCTCCTGAGGAGTATCTAGGTGTGATCACTCAACTTATGGCACTTCGCAAAGGGCGCATGGAGCAGATGGTTAACCATGGCACTAGTTGGATCAGATTAGATTACCGAGTTCCATCCCGAGGCTTAATTGGTTTTAGAACTGAGTTTTTAACTGAGACTCGTGGTACTGGACTTCTACACCATGTATTTGATGGTTATGAAGCATGGCATGGTGAGCTTAGAACTAGATCAACTGGCTCCTTAGTTTCAGATCGCCTAGGTGTTGTCACAAGTTACGCTCTTTATGGCACACAAGATCGTGGCTCAATATTTGTTGAACCAGGAGATGAAGTTTATGAAGGTATGGTTATTGGTGAGAACTCTCGCAGTGAAGATATGGATGTTAACTGCGTTCGAGAAAAGAAATTAACCAATATGCGAGCCTCCGGTACTGATGAGTCAGAGCGATTAATTCCAGCTAAGAAATTAAATATGGAAGGTGCCCTTGAGTTTTGCCGCGAGGATGAGTGTGTTGAGGTCACACCTGCGGTAGTGAGAATTCGTAAGGTGATTTTGGATGGGTCAATTCGCGCTCGCAATACCTCTAAAGCTAAGCGAGCAAACGAGAACTCTTAACGCATTACTTTGCCCTTCCCATTAATGTCAGAGTTGTGGCGTTAAATTAAGCCGTGGCCGCCAACTCCAAGGTAAAAGTAAAGCTAGTTAGATCACCGGCTAAAAGCGAGCTATTAGCACCTGAGCAATTAAGTGCTGAACAAAATAAAGTCATTAATCATCGATCATCACCCCTATTAGTTCTAGGTAGTGCCGGTTCTGGAAAAACAACCACGTTAGTTAATGCAGTTGCTAGCCGAATTGCGCAAGGGTTAGATGCCAATAATATTTTGGCGATCACATATGGCCGGCAGAGTGCTAGCAGGTTAAGAGATCAGATTGCATCTGCTAATCCACAACTTCATACCGTTAATGAACCAATTGCAAGAACCTTTCACTCCATTGCATTCTTAATTTTAAACGACAAATTATTAAGTGAAGATGATAATAAATATGTATTACTTTCTGGTGCTGAACAAGATGCATTAATTACTGAGCTACTTAAAATTGATGCGCAGAATTTAGCGAAAGATCCCGAGTTAGGTACTTGGCCAAAAGAGTTAATCCCAGCTCTTACCACTCGCGGCTTTGCTAAGGAGTTACGAGATTTTATTGGTCGAGCAACTGAACGTGGTTCTTCTCCGCAGGAATTAATAAAGTACTCGCAAAAGTATGGGCAGAAGTATTGGCCCGCAATTTGTAATTTCTGGGATGAGTATCGAAAAACTCTTGCCCTACGAGATGGCACTACTACAACTAAATTAAATCGAATTGATCCAAGTGAGATAATTATTGCAGCGATCGAAAAGCTAGAGAGTAATCCAAAGTTACTTGAAAAGTATAGAGATATTTTTCAAGTGATCTATGTGGATGAGTTTCAAGAATCAGACCGGGCGCAACGAAAGCTATTAAAATTACTAAGCGGACAAGAGTTAGTTATCTTTGCAGATCCAGCGAGCGCGGTGGGCAGATTTAGAGGTGCAGATCCAGATAATTTGTTATCTGATTTAGAGCAGTTTGGGATAAGTAACAAGATAGTTTTAGGTAAGAGCTATAGAAATGTTTTAGCTCCTAAAGTTGCAGCCTTAAGTAGTGCAAGTGAAGAGGCAAATTACATAGCTCATCAATTTAGATCAGCACATTTAAAGGATGGTGTGCCTTGGTCGCAGATGGCTGTTATTTTGCGCTCACCTGGCGCCCAGGTTGCTGCTTTAAGTAGAGCCTTTGCAAGTAATCAGATCCCAGTAGAAATAGATGCCGCCGCTAATTCACTTGCAGATAATCCTGCGATTCGTCCAATAATTACTATTGCCCAAATTGCATTAGGTGAAATTCAATTGCATGCGAGCAATTGGGATCAAATTGAACCACTTTTATATAGTGAATTTGCCGGCGCAGATGCTATCTCTATTAGACAAATGCGAATTGCACTTACTAAAGAGCAGAAAGATGAGAATCGGAAAAATTCAACAGAGTTAATTCTGGAGGCACTGACATCACCAACAGTTGATCTACCCTGGGAGCAATTAACACCATTAAAGCGGGTTAATGATTTGATAAGCCAGGCAAGAAAATCACTTGCAAAATCTAAAGATATTTCTGACTTGCTATGGAGTATTTGGAGTAATGCTAAAAATTATGAAGGCGAAAGTATTTCTAATTTATGGCAAAACCAAGCACTAGCTGGTGGTAATAAAGGTGCGATTGCAGATCAAAATTTAGATGCAGTTATATCTTTGTTTGAAGTTGCCCGTAGATTTAGTGAACGATTACCCGGAGCTAAACCTGCATTATTTATTGATCAGTTGCTAGGTGAGAAAATATTGGCAGATAGCATTACTGCCTCTGCGCAACGAAATGAAGTTGTGCAAATAATGACAGTTCACTCGGCAAAAGGTTTGGAGTGGCAATATGTGGCACTTGCAGGAATGCAGGAGGGAAGCTGGCCTAATTTAAAACAGCGGGGCTCACTATTAGGCAGTGAAAGATTAGTTGAAATTTTCCGACATGGAATTAGCAATCCAGATCAATTAGATGCTATTTCAGCCTCCGGCTTAGCAGAGGATGAGATGAGGTTGCTTAATGTGGCAACTACTAGAGCTACTAAAGAATTAATTATTACTGCAATAGCTCAAGAGGATAATCAACCGTCAAGGTATTTTGAAAAATTTGCTGGTGATGATTATCAACTAACCCAAAATGAACGCTCTATTACACAACCTGCTTTGGTTGCAGCGCTACGGCGAATGGCTATGAGATCTGACTCAAAGGATGAAATACTTTTTGCAACTTCAGCTTTAAAGACATTAGCTAGCAATGGTGTTAGAGCAGCAGATCCTAAAAATTGGGTTGGCAATTTGCCGATATCAACACAACTTCCAGTAATTTCTGCCAAGGAACAACTACGAATTTCACCCAGCTCACTTGAGTCATTTAGTGAGTGTGGACTTAAGTGGATGCTTGAGCAAAGTGGTGGAAAAGATGCGGACTCTACCGCTCAGGTTTTAGGAACTGCTATTCACGTAATTGCTGCGCAATTAAACCAGCAGCCAGATTTAACGTTAGATCAGTTAGAGAGCAAGCTAAAGGGTGCTTGGAGCTTAATTGATATGAATAAAGGATGGATTAAAGATTATGAGTACCGAAGAGCTGCCCAAATGTTACAGAAATTTTATGGTTGGAATATTAACAATCAAAATACCTTGGTTTCAGTTGAAGAAAGATTTGAGTTCAAACTAGGTAATGCCATTGTTTCTGGCTCAATTGACCGTATTGAGTTAACCAGTGATAACAAGTACTACATTGTTGACTTAAAGACTGGTGCAACAGCTATTAGCTATGAGAATGCAAGAGAGAATAAACAGCTGCAAACTTATCAACTAGCGGTAGTAAATGATTCATTTAAAAATAAGCTATCCCACCAAGAGGTAGCAGGTGCTGAGTTAATTTTCATAGGAGATGCTAAGGCAAAGGATGCAGCGTCTAGGCCGCAAGAAAAAGTTGATGCAGATGCGGTGACAAAAGAGTTGATTAATATTTCCCAAGCTATGAGTGATAAAACTTTTGTAGCAAAGATAAATGACCGCTGTCGAAGTTGTGGCGTTAAAGCATCTTGTCCAATCCAGCCGCAAGGTCAGGCGGTGATTGGTAAATGAGTATTAAGTATTCAGCTCTTGAGATTGCTAATCGAATTAAAGAGGTCGATCCAACATTTAGAGTGCCAACAAAAGAGCAGATCCCAATTATTGAGTCACCACTTGCACCTGCGGTAGTAATCGCTGGTGCTGGATCTGGCAAGACTGAAACTATGAGCCAGCGAGTTTTATATTTAGTTGCAAACTCAGTAATCACACCTGACCAATTACTTGGCTTAACCTTTACTAGAAAATCTGCGGGTGAGCTTTCTAAGCGAATTAAGCATCGGTTACGACAGTTAAAAAGTGCAAAATTACTACCCGATCATCTTGATGAATCTGAGTTAACTGTTTCAACCTATCACTCATATGCCGGAAAAGTTTTAGCAGATCATGCAATCAGAATTGGAATAGATGCTGACTCAGATCCAATTGGCCAGGCCGCAGCTTGGCAAATAGCTTTTGAAGAGGTTAGTAGATTTACTGGCGGTGATTTACCGATCAACGGATCGCCAAAGTCTGTAGTCGCACAGGTGATGGATTTATCTACTCAATTGGCAGAAAATGATAGAAGTGCGCAAGAGATCATTGAATATACAGATAGATTGTTAAATCAACTTTCTGCATTTAGTGACCGGCAAGCAGTTGCAGTTTTAGAGTTTAAAGAGGAACTAACTCAAAGACTTGCAATCCTGCCTATTGTTGCAGCTTTTGATGAGCGCAGAAAGGTTAATGGCTTACTTACCTTCAATGATCATATGTCAATTGCCGCTAATTTAGTTAAAGAAAGTAAGGAAAAACATAATGATGATATTGGTATCTTAGAGCGAAATAAATTCAAAGTCGTTTTATTAGATGAGTATCAAGATACTTCTTTTAATCAAATAAAGTTTTTATCCAATTTATTTGGAAATAATCATCCAGTAACTGCTGTTGGTGATCCAAACCAAGCAATTTATGGTTGGCGAAGTGCTAGCTCTGAAACCTTAGATACTTTTTCTCAATCTTTTAATAGCAAAGCTACTAGATATACATTGCTAACAACCTGGCGAAATGATGAAGCAATACTGAATCTGGCTAATGTAATGATCGATACCATCTCTACAAATAGTAATGCGGAAAAATTAGATGTTAGGCCAAATGCTAAAACCGGTGAGGTTTTGTGTGGGGTGTATGAAACTGCGGCCCAAGAGGGTAAAGCGATTGCCGAATACTTTGCAAAGTACTGGTTTGATAAAAAACGAGCAGATCAATCCAATAATGAGAAAAGTACCTTTGCAGTTTTAGTACGCAATAGATCGCAAATTGATTTAATTCAAAGTGCATTTACCGAGTTAGATATTCCAACTGATATACCTGGAGTAGGCGGGTTAATTCACACAGCAGAGGTGGCCGACATAATTGCACTTTTGCGAACGCTTACTATGCCAGATTCTGGTACAGCGTTAATGCGTCTACTTACAGGGCCACACCTTGCGCTAGGAGCAAGGGATTTAATGGCACTAGGAGCGTTTACCAAATCATTTGCTAAATCAAATGATTACTCAAGATCTAAGCAATTAAAGCAAGCACTTGAAGAAAATATTGAAGTGGTGGCAACTGCAGATGAGTTTGCTGCTGGCTCAATAATTGAGTCATTAGAACAACTCTTGATTCTCAAGCAAAGTGAAATAGAAAAATACAGCGCAATACCGACCTTTACTCAAGATGGTCTTGATCGGTTACGAAAGTTTGCACTCTCACTTAGATCATTAAGGCGAGGCTTAAATGGCTCAATAACTGATGCAATTATTGAGGTAGAGCAATTTCTTAATCTAGATAGTGAAGTCTTAGTTAGAGATGGTTGGCAAAGCGGTAGAAAAAATCTAGATCGATTCTTAGATGAAGCAGCAAGATTTCAAAAAAATGGTGGCAGCCTAATTGGCTTTTTGCAATGGCTAAAAATTGCAGAAGAGGCAGAGGGTGGCTTAAAACCTGCAGAGGTAGATGTTAGAAGTGATGCTGTTCAGATTTTAACTATTCATGCTGCAAAGGGTGCAGAGTGGGATTATGTAGCAATTCCAGGTCTAGCTGCGAAAAGCTTTCCAAGTGTTGGTAAAAAATCTGATAACTGGATATCAAATGCTGGATCGATTCCAGTCAGTATGCGTGGTGATTTTGATCAACTACCAAGTATTTCATTTGAGAATTTTTCAGATAATAAATCATTAAAAGCAGGACTAGATAGATTTTCTGATCAATGGAAATCTCGTAAACATTTAGAAGAGATGCGATTAGCTTATGTTGCAATAACCCGAGCAAAACAGGGATTGATCTGCACTACTTCACATTTTAGAAATGGTGATAAGCCAGTTGCTCCTAGCACTTTATTTGAAATCTTCGCAGGAGCTATAAAAGAAATAACAGGTGGATTACTATTAAACGATACTCCAATTCCAATTGGTATAAATCCACTAAAAGAAAATCCAATACTAGGTATTTGGCCAAAACAAAGTTCGCAGATAGAAAAAATCCGCGAGATTGCAGATTTAACTAATCAATCTAAGGAGTTAGATGTTAAATCAGCTTTAGTAAAAGCAAGTAGTGATGAAGAAAGATCTATTTTATTAGATATGCAGGCGATTATTAATGAAATAAAGAATAAGTCAGATTATCTAACGGTCACACTACCTAATCGACTATCAGTATCTACGCTTCTTTATCTAGCAAAAGAGCCAGAGGAGTTAGCAATAAGAATTCGACGTCCTATGCCAAACCATGTCGATAAGTATGCGCGCCAAGGAACTGAGTTCCACCTATGGCTTGAGAATCATTTTAAGCACCCTGCATTAATCTCAATGGATGACTTGTTTAATCAAAGTTCAACAAAACTTGAGAAAGAAAATGATGCGCCACTTGAAAAGCTACAAACTGCCTGGCTAGCTAGCGATTGGGCGCTAAAGGCCCCAATTGATATCGAGGTTGGCTTTGAGACCATGATTGATCAAACTTTAATTAGAGGCAGAATTGATGCTGTTTATAAAACCGGACCTGATCAGTATGAGGTTATAGATTGGAAGACTGGCAAAGTTAAAGATGGGGCTGACTTAGAAAATGCTGCTATTCAACTTGCTATGTATAGATTAGCTTACGCAAAATTAAAGTCAGTGCCTGTTACAAATGTAAGTGCAGCATTTCACTACGTATCTGATAATCAAACCGTAAGACCTGCTGATATTTTAGATGAATCAGATTTGAAATCATTAATTTCAAAAGTTCCTATTGAAATCTGATTTCAACTCCAATTGGAGAATGATCAGAGATATTAAGCTTTGAGTTATTCTCAATTAAAGTAGCAGAAATTTGACCAGATTTTACCGAGCTACTTCTAGCCATAATGTAATCAAACTGAATTTTCTCACCCCAGCTTGGGTATGTTGGAATTTTGGCCAGGGATTTAAAACCACTTAATTTAGATGGGATATTCGCCGGTAGATTTAGATCTCCAGTTAAAATCTTTTCACCAGGCAGTTTTTTTAAAAATGAGCTAAGCCGGTTTAATTGGAAGATGTTAACTCCAGGAACAAAAGATAGGTGAGTGGTGGCAATCGTTAGACCATTTTCTAACTGCGCTACTAATGCAACTCTGGGTTCATCCTTAACGTAAATGAATCTTGCTCCTTTGCCATTATCTTTTGGAATTAGCAGTGGCATGCCAATTATTGACCTACCTAATTTTTTAACACTTAGTTTTATAATTTTTTGATTTGTTGCTATTCCAATCCCATAACTTTTCGACTCTGGAATATCACTATTCTCAGTAATAATGGATTGTTCTAAGTTTTTAACTTTTTTCCAGCTTTCACCAGGAGTACCAAATATTGCAGGAAGATAAGCCCAATACTTAAGTCCAGAATTTTCAGCTATTACTTTGGTTTGATTTATATTATTTGATCTAGGTTGTAAATAATCAACCTCTTGAATTGATATGAAATCTGGTTGGTAATTTGCGGCCATCTGAGTAGTCGCAGAGATTAATGTTTGAGTCCACTCCTGGTTTGGCACAGGTGGGATAGCTTGACCATGTAATAGATTCCATGAGATCACTCGCAGGCAATGAGCGGGGGCGACAACCATGACGACAGGCTAGTAGGGTCGGCACGTGATGGCGTCAAAGAAACCACTAAAACTTCCGTTAGCAGCTGCTGAGGTGGATCGATCTGCCCATCTGCGCACCGATGAGGCTTTCTTAAAGTCAGCATGGCCAACTGCTGAGGTTCTAGTTTTTACAAATGAAAGATTTTCAACAAATGCTGAGCAGTTAAATTTTCATAAAGGTATTGACCTTGGTTTGTATCAACCTGAAACCGATTATTTTTTGGGAGTAAAAGATAGTAAGACTTTTTTTGTTCGCCACCTTCCGGTTGGGCAGGGTTCAAACTTAGAACTAAAAACATTACGTGAGGTTGGCGCCTTTCTACCATCAAGAGATATTGGGTTAGCAGTCCATGCGCAAGGCTTAGCTAATTGGCATCAAAAACATCCAATGTGCTCACAATGTGGTGGTAAAACTGTGGCAGCATCTGGTGGCTCAATCAGAAAATGTTTAGTTGATAATAGTGAGCATTATCCAAGAACTGATGGGGCGATAATTGTTTTAGTTAAAGATGATAAGGATCGGATTTTATTAGGACGGCAAAAAGTTTGGCCAAAGAATAGATTCTCTACATTTGCTGGCTTTGTTGAACCTGGTGAATCATTTGAAAATTGCGTTACTAGAGAGGTTTTAGAAGAGGCGGGAGTTGAATTAACCGATATAAATTATTTGGGATCCCAGCCTTGGCCATTTCCAGCCTCACTGATGATTGCATTTGAAGCTATTACTAACACTCCAGATCTTGCAAGACCTGATGGAGATGAGATAGAAGAGATTCGATGGTTTTCAAGAGCTGAAATTAAATCCGCCATAATTGATAATTCATTGATTTTGCCATTAGAAATTAGTGTTGCTCGCCAAATGATCAAATCTTGGTATGGCGATGGGGCTGAGTCAGATTTAAAAGGTAATGAGTCATGGCGGTAGATAAAGACCAGATATTAACTGGATTAGATCCAGAGCAGCTTGCAGTTGTTACCGCAATTAGAGGACCAGTTTGTGTAATTGCAGGAGCTGGTACTGGTAAAACCCGTGTAATAACTAATCGAATTGCCTATGCGATTAACTCTTCAGTTACTGATCCAACCAAGGTATTAGCTTTGACTTTTACTGCTCGCGCAGCAGGAGAGATGCGGGCACGATTGCGAGTATTAGGTGTGCCAAATGTGGCCGCACGAACCTTTCACTCAGCTGCCCTAAAGCAACTTCTTTACTTTTGGCCTTACGCATTTGGTGGTCAATTTCCATCTCTACTAACAAGTAAATCTGGATTTATTAGCCAAGCAATTGAACGATCAGGAGTAGCTATCCCAGCCCAAGCAATTGCGTTACGGGAGATTGCAAGTGAAATTGAGTGGGCTAAGGTTTTAGAGATTTCACCAGATGATTACTGCCAGCAAGCTGTTGAGAGTAGTCGGTCAGTTAGATTGCCAAATAGTAAAAGTGAGAGTGAAAATCTAGCAATGATCTCCCAAGTTTATGAAGCGTATGAAACATTAAAGCGGCAAGAGCGAACCCTGGATTTCGAAGATGTTCTACTACTAACAGTTGGAATGCTAGAAGAAGACCGTGGGGTGCGCGAGCGAGTTAGAGATCAGTACCGTTACTTCACTGTGGATGAGTATCAAGATGTTTCTCCACTACAGCAGCGGTTATTAAATTTATGGCTGGGAAATAGAGAGGAGATATGTGTAGTTGGTGATGCAGCTCAGACTATCTACTCATTTGCAGGTGCTACTTCAAACTTTTTACTAAACTTTAAAAATAGGTTTCCAAATGCTCAAACCTTTAGATTATCTACTGGTTATAGGTCAACACCAGAGATTATTAACACGGCAAATCTCATATTGCGTACTGCAAATTTAATCTCTGATCATGGCATCGAGCTGCAATCTGCCAATAACCATGGTGAAAAGCCGGTAGTAAATGGCTTTGCATCCGCAGCTGATGAAATTTCCTATGTTGCTGCAGAGGTGTTAGGGCAGATAAATAGCGGGGTTAATTCTTCAGATATTGCGATATTAGCTAGAACAAATGCGCAATTAGACCAGGTTAAATCAGCACTTAATAATCTAAAGGTTCCTAGCCAAATTCGATCCGGCGAGAGATTTTTTGAAAGAGTCGATGTTAGAGATGCGATGCGCTTGATTAGAGGGGCATCAGTACTGCCCTCTGAAGTCGGCGATTGGTATGCCGATCTAGTAGCGGTTTTGCAGCCATTTGGAGATGCCGATTATGTAACTGCCTTTTTGCGCCTTGCTAAAAGTATTAAAGATAATGGTGGTGAAAATATGCGCGCCTTTTTACGAGAGATAGAAGATCGAGCTGAGCAAAATAATCCTCCAACTCTGCCAGGTGTAACACTTGCTACCTTGCATGCTGCAAAAGGATTGGAATGGGATCACCTATATTTAATTGGGGTCTCAGATGGTGTGTTACCAATGGGTAATGATTTAAATGAGGAGCGGCGATTATTTTATGTGGGGGTAACCCGGGCTAAACAGCGGATTCAAATCACCTACGCCGGTAAGCCCAGCGTATTTTTAGAGCAATTTAATTAAGTTGCGCCAGTACCGCTAGATGCTCTATTCTTTGCGACATGGCAAAGTTAATTGATTCAACGACAGTAACTGCGTTCGCAGTTGCTGCTAATTCACCTGCCATCAATTCAGCTGCGGCGAAATCTTCATATCGCTCAGACTGGACAAATAAGCGCTCTAATAAGGGTTTCTATACCTTTACATCAGATCGCACCCCTAGGAGCTATATCGGCTAAAGTCGAAATAGAAGCCAAGGGGCCCGCGAATCTAATGATTCGGGGCCCTTTTTCTTTTCTCCAAAACAATAAAAGCCAATAGGCAAGTACTAAAACCAATGCAAGATAACGAAAGGAAAGGTGAGAACGATGACCGTTCTCTTCAGCGAACTACTAATCCCAGGTTGGGCAGAAGGCCCAACTGCAAAAATTGGATTAGGAGATATCACCTGGGCATATGACGATGCGCCAGTAATCTCCTATACCGACTACACCACAAACTCAACTGCAAATTCAACATTTGCTAAGAGCTCAAAGGCCAAGGGTGAGTACAAGCGCGCTGATAATCCTTTTCTACCTGAGATTAAGCAAAGTGTGCAGCCACTAGCCCTACCCTGCCATTCGGCCGATCCCGAACTCTTCTTCAGTGAGAGTGCAGAGGTAGTTGCCCAAGCTAAGGCGCTCTGCGGCAGTTGCCCAATGAAGGCAAGGTGCTTAGAGGGTGCACTATCAAGAGCTGAGCCATGTGGCGTCTGGGGCGGAGAGTTATTTGATGAAGGTCAAGTAATTCAAAGCAAGCGACTACCAGGCCGGCCAGCAAAGATTGCAGTTGCTAGCTGATTTTAAAAACAACTGTTAACTAGAAAGGGTTAACAAAAAAGCGGGGATTGGTAAGTTACCAATCCCCGCTTTACATTTTGTTTACTCTTACTTACGCCTTACCAAGAATACGATTTACCTTTGTGCCACAAACTGGGCAAATTCCTTGTGCCATGCGGCGACCAGAATCAGAGACCTTTACATGTCCTTCAAAGGAGCGCTTTTCTTTACACTTAACGCAGTAAGCCTCGCCTTTGTACTCTTCAGCCATTTTCTTCCTCCATCTGCCGCACTCTTGGGAGCACACAGGGCAGTCCTGCGTGAGAGTACGAATAGCAAAACCATACCCTCCACACCACGCTCAACATGGGTTTTCCACGCGTAAAATCCTAAATATTAATCAAGAAAGTGAAAAAATAGGGCAAAACTAGATATTTATTGCCGACATCACGCCAGATCCACCAAATTGGCAACCAATTTCAAACCCTTCTAGAAACGCCTCAGCTCTTGCCAGATCCTCATACCGGTTTAAATAACTTTTAAAAACATCATCATGGCCTGGGATCTGTAGATGAATTAGCTCATGAAAAATAATGTAATTTAATACAAAACTTGGCGCACCAATTAAACGATCAGAAATTCTGATAGTTCGATCAACTGTGGTGCAAGAGCCCCATCTTTCATTCATATTGCGCCAATTAATACTTGCTGGAGTCGCCGTAAAATCTGGCAGATACTTCTTTAGCAATTGAATTCCAATTTCTAGTAACTGCTCATCACTTTTGCGCTCCTTTGCCTCTCTGCGCAAAACCATGGCAATCATCTCTGGAATTACCTCAAGCTCCTGGCGCCTACTCATCTTGGCTGGAATATGGATCTCAATAACCCCAGCATGCCGATAGGCACTCATGCTCCGGCGCCTTCGCTGGTTTCGTATTACCTTAAACTCTGGCAAGCCCTCTGGTAGAGCAGATTCATTCTTCTTTCTACGTTTAGATATTTGAGCAATTGGTGGCAGCAAATCACCAAAGAGGATTTGTTGCTCAAAGTTATCCACCATTACCTCTTTTTATCCACCATAATTAGGCATATCTCCACAGGTTAATCCACAGAGATGATGAAATATTACGCGCTCTGATGCCATGCAGCGGTTTAGGCATACCGATGATCTTAAGATGAAATTTAATAGGGTGGGAAAAGCAAAAAAAATATTTAAAAAAATACTTCATAAACGGTCATATCAAGTTGATTCTCATCATTTATTAACCTAAGTTAGCGCTACGAAGTCCCCGGATAACCGTTTCATATCTGCAAGGGGAAGGCAGATACGAAATGTGCGGCCGGGGGCTTCGCTTTTTACTTGATTGTTTTAGATAAGGCCAGAAAGATCATCTGGAACTGTAACGCTATCTAAAAATGCTTTTACATCTGCTAAATCTTTAGGCATTGGTAAAAATGCTGGATCTTCCCAACATTTATCTCGGCCATCTGCGCCCCGTAAATTTTTTACCTCATTCCAAAAAGCTGATGCCTCTCGCATTTTTCTTGGGGAAACCTCTAATCCAAGCAAGCTTGCAAACAATTGTTGCATTGGTGAGTTTGTTGCTCTTCTGCGGCGGGAATTTTCGATTAATGCATTAAAGCTTGGAATCCGCTCACTTGCTACTGCAGAGACAACATGATCAATCCAACCCTCAATTAAAGCCAATGCCATCTCTAATTTAGTTAAAGCCAACTCTTGGGCCGGGGTTTGTTGTGGCGTAAATAAGCCAGAGTTTAAGGCGATGTTAATTGATTGCGGATTATTTATATCAATTTGCCCAGAGGACATTGCTTCTTCAGCTTGGCGGGTAATGGAATCGACATCAATAGTTATTCCCTTGCCATATGTTGTTATTGCATCTGTTAAATAGGTATGAAGCCAGGTGTTTTTCGAAAATAAACGACTAGCTGCTACTTCACGCAGTGCTAAATACAGATTGACTTCAGTTTTTTCAATTCCCAAGCCATCTGACCACTCTTGAATATTTTGTGGAATTAAATGTGGGCCACTTTCTGGCTTAAGTAGTGGGATTGCAACATCGTTAGCGCTAGTTATTGAGTTGGCTAGCAGCCCAACTCCTTGCCCAAGTTGATTTGCTATCAAGGTGCCCATAAAGCTTCTAAGCAATTTAGCTACCATCTGCTTCATTGCCTCTTGCTGCTCTGGCGAGTGATCAGATACTCCGGCTAATTCAGCAGGAAGTGAGGTGTCTGGGTTTGTGACTACTTTTGCCAGGGCATCAGCCATGCCGGTTGCTAGCGGCTCTATTAGCGACTGCCAACTAGATAATGATTCATCTAGCCAGGTGCCTTTTGACCAAGCGCTATTTGATGACAAGGTTGATGCCGGAAAGAGTATTTCAGTATCTAGCCAGGTATTAGCAATAGCTAAGGATTGGGCGAGCTGATCTTGATCTGATACGCCAATTGGTAAGTCACCTTTGGTGGCAATAATTTTCCTAGCGATATCACGCAGAACTGAGTGCGTTATCAAATTCTGATTGGTAGTTGTGCTACTAGATTGCATATTTTCAATAAATGATTTGGCATCGGAAATAGTTTCAGAGTCAATACCCATTTCTGAGAATTGTTTCAGCAGCGCCTCAAAGTCAGGTTGCCCATCGCCTGGTAAAAAACCAAAACTCATTTACCACTCCTTTATTGTTGGTGCCATTAAAGATATCTGATTATCTATAACAATTCTGCCATCCAATTTCTTCCCCTTTCAATATGATATTCCTATGAATTCCGCCCCACTCTCAGCATTGGTCTGGTGGGTTATCCCCATTGGGGCAGTTTTTTGCGCGATTTTGTATGGAGTCTGGCTAAGTAAGTACAAGTCTAAGTTTGATAATCAAACCAGTAGATCAGTTAATAAATTCAAGAATTTTCAAAATACATTTCGGCATAAAAAGTAATTAAAAATGAAATCACTTCTTCCCGTTCCAGCAAAGATTCCAGGTCCAACTAAGTTAGTAGTAGCTGCTCTAATTTTTGCAGCCTTTTTTATTAAATCACCTTATGTGATTCTTTCACCAGGAAATCCGCAAAATATTTTAGGAGCTGCAATTACTATCTCGGGCACAAAGATCTATCCAACCACTGGAAAGCTTTCTGTTACCTCAGTGATGGTTACTGATCCTGACTCATATATGACCGGCTTTGATGTTTTGTATGCATGGATGAGTGATGAAAGAGCGGTCATGCCAAGAGTTGAGATATATCCTCAAGGAGAAAGTGTTGAAGATTCTATTCGTGCTGGTGTGCAAGAGATGACAGATTCTCAAGTCAGCGCTACTGCTGCAGCTCTTGGATACTTAGGATATGAACTAAATTCAAAATTAATAATCAGTCAAGTAAATAAGCAAACCAACGCTTATAAAGTACTTAAAATCGGTGATGAAGTAATTTCTCTGGATAATATTAAGTATAAATCTCAATCTGAAATTGCCAGAAGTTTAGATGATAAAAATCCAGGTCAAATAGTAAGTGTCAAAGTATTAAGATCAGGCTCACAGATTATCGAAGAACAGATAAAGCTTTCAGCCAGAGAAGATGGTTCTGCATATATCGGTATTGGAATCACAAACAAATATGATTTTCCTTTTGAAGTTAAAATTCAACTTAAAGAAACTGGTGGACCAAGTGGTGGATTAATTTTCGCCCTTGGCATCATTGATAAATTAACTGAGCAGGATCTAATTAGATCAAGAAATATTGCCGGCACTGGCACAATTTCAACTAGTGGACAGGTAGGGCCAATCGGGGGAATTGCTGAGAAAATTATTGGAGCTGAGAAGGCAGGTGTTCAAGTATTTTTTACACCCGTTCAAAACTGCGCTGAATTAGTAGAGGTCGATCAAATTCTAAAGAACAAAGGTCCAAAAAGTATGAAGATTGTGCCGGTCGCCACATTATCTGAGGCGGTATCCATACTGAATATGCCAAATAATGCCCAGTATCCAAGTTGCAAAAGCATTGCCTAGGAGTAGATAAGATCTGCGCATGAGTAATTCAGGCTTTGGTGGTGGCGGCTTTAATCGCAATAACAACCCATTCGGTGGCAGTGGCTTTGGTGGCAATTTTCCTAACCCATTTGCTAATCGAAGCGGTGGTCGAAGGAGAATTAGTCCATTAACAATTACTTTCATAATTTTGTTTATTTTGGCAAGTATCCTGGTTTCATTAAGTGGTTTCTATGCAGATCTACTTTGGTTTAGATCAGTTGATTATGTAAATGTCTGGCAAACCTCACTGTTTACAAAAGTGTTTTTGTTTCTGGGTTTTGGTTTTGTAACAGCACTATTTATTACAGCAAATATCTATATTGCTTTTAGAAAACGACCTGTCTATGTTCCAGTTGCTGTTGAGGCTGATAATTTAGAGCGTTATCGCTCACAAATTGAACCAATCAAGAAATTGGTATCAATTGCAATATTTCTCGCAATCTTTTATTTCGCAGGAACAGCCGGCTCAAGGTTTTGGCAACAGTGGCTTCTATTTAGGAACTCAACTGAGTTTGGTGTAGTTGATCCACAGTTCGGCTTAGATGTTTCATTCTTTGCATTTAGATTGCCAATGTGGCAGGCATTAATTGGCTGGGGCATATCGACAATAATTTTGTCCTTGATTGCCGCAGCTGCAGTTCACTATATCTACGGTGGCATTAGACCAGCAGTTAAAGAAGAAAGAACTACAGTTGCAGCCCGAGTACAGCTTTCAGTTCTACTTGGATTACTAGTTTTACTAAAAGCAGTTGCTTACTGGTTTGATCGTTATGCCTTAACTTTAAAAGAAGGCAGGTTGATAACTGGTCTTACCTATACTGATGTAAACGCGCTTTTGCCAGCCAAATCAATTCTGGCCGCAATTGCATTGGTCTGTTCGCTACTATTTTTTGCAAATATAGTTCGTAAATCTTGGTTATTACCTACAGCGGGTGTGGCATTAATGGTCATCGCTTCAGTCTTAATCGCTGGAATATACCCAGCAGCAATTCAGCAATTCCAAGTGAAGCCATCAGAGTCAACCAAAGAGGCGCCATTTATTCAAAATAACATTAATGCAACCAGAATTGCCTATGGATTAGATTCAGTTGAGGTCAAGGATTACCAGGCAACTGTTTCAACCTCTGCAGGTCAGCTTGCAAATGATGCAGCTACAATTGCAAATATTCGATTAATGGATCCAAATGTTTTATCTTCAACTTTTAGGCAATTACAACAAATCAAGCCGTACTACGCATTTGCTGATTCTTTAGATATTGATAGATACACAATCGATGGAAAAGAGCGAGATGTAGTGGTAGCAGTTCGTGAGTTAAATATTGAGGGAAATCCATCTAGAAACTGGATTAACGATCACTTGGTATATACCCACGGCTTTGGATTGGTCGGAGCCTTTGGAAATACCGTTGATGCCGATGGTAAGCCAACTTTTGTTATAGGTGATATTCCACCGACAAAAGGGTTAGGTGAATTCCAACCAAGAGTTTATTTCGGCGAAAACGTTCCGGATTATTCAATTATTGGTGGACCAGCCACTGGTAATCCGGTAGAGCTAGATTACCCAGATGATAATTCCCCAAATGGTCAGAAGAATTACACATATACCGGCAAGGGTGGTGTCCCAATGGGATCACTATTTACTCGATTGCTGTTTGCGATTAAATATCAAGAACAAAGGATTTTATTATCAAACTTAATTAACTCTGATTCTAAAATTTTATTTGAGCGAAATCCACGTGAGCGGGTAGCAAAAGTTGCGCCATGGCTTACCTTAGATGGCGATCCATATCCAGCAATTGTTGATGGCAAAATTCTTTGGATTATTGATGGCTATACAACAAGTGCTGGCTATCCAAACTCTCGAGTTGTGAACTTAGCTAACACCGGTGATGCCCTTACAAGTCGAGCAAATGCGGTTGCTTCACTAGATGATAGAAATGTTAATTACATCCGAAATTCAGTCAAAGCTACAGTAGATGCTTATGATGGAACAGTTTCGTTGTATCAATGGGATGAAAAAGACCCAGTGCTTGCAACCTGGAGCAAGGCGTTTCCAGGGAGTGTAAAACCAAAGAGTGAAATCTCTGAGCAGCTTCTTTCGCACATTCGTTATCCAGAGGATATGTTCCGAGTACAGCGAGATATTTTGAGCGCATATCACGTCACTACCGCTGAAGCTTTTTATGGCGGACAAGATTTCTGGCGCGTACCTCTAGATCCCTCTAGCTTTGGTGCAAACTCTGGAGTTCAGCCTCCGTATTACTTAACAATGCAGATTCCAGGACAAGATAAGCCAACCTTCTCTCTATACACACCATTTGTTCCACGTGGTGGCCGGGAGAACTTAACTGCGGTAGCAATCGTTAATGCTGATGCTGGCGATAACTATGGAAAAATTACCGTACTGCAACTTCCTCGTTCAACAAATGTCGCCGGACCATCTCAAGTTGCTTCAAACTTTGAAGCAAAGCCTGAGGTTGCAACTTCACTTTCTTTGTTACGTCAAGGTGGTGCCGATGTTGTCTTAGGAAACTTGTTAACTTTACCGGTAGGTAAGGGCTTACTTTATGTACAACCAGTTTATGTTAGAGCAACTGGCAATACAGCTGCCTATCCATTACTGCAAAAAGTTTTAGTATCTTTTGGAGATCAAATTGGATTTAGTGAAACACTTCAAGGAGCATTAGATCAAGTATTTGGTGGTGACTCTGGAACTGATGCATCAAATAATCAGCCAAACACACCAATAAATGAAGGTGTTGGTACTAGTCAGGCAATTAGATCAGCAATTTCTTCATTACAATCGGCATTTGCAGAGTTAGAAGCTGCACAAAAACGTTTAGATGGTGCAGCAGAAGATCGCGCTAGGGCCAGAGTTAAGGCTGCAATTTCTGCTTTAGTTTCCGCACAAAATAGATAACTAATTCATCTAATTGGGCTTAAAGCCCAACCTGCTCTAAGATTAAATATCCGACGCGGGGTGGAGCAGCTCGGTAGCTCGCTGGGCTCATAACCCAGAGGTCGTAGGTTCAAATCCTGCCCCCGCTACCAATTTACTTAATACGCAAGCTATTTAAAACCACAAATAAAGAAGATAGTGACATAGCTGCAGCTGCATACATTGGCGATAAATTTCCAGTAGCTGCAATTGGAATAGCTGCAACATTATAGAAAAATGCCCATCCTAGATTTGATTTAATAATTCTTACCGTCTTTTGTGAAATTGCAATCGCATCAATTGCAGCTATTAATGATGGGCGAATTAAGGTTATATCTGCAGCAGCAATTGCAGTGTCAGTACCAGATCCCATTGCAATACTTAGATCAGATTGAGCAATAGCTGCAGCATCATTTATTCCATCCCCAATCATTAGTACTTTTCCATTTGATTGGAGGGAAGTAATAAAATTTAATTTATCCTCAGGAGTTGCTGATGCATAAATATGATCAATTTTTATGCCTACCTTTGATCCCATAGATATTGCTGCATTTTCAGAATCACCGGTTAAAAGCCAAGTCTTAACGCCAGTTTCTTCAAGCTTTTGGATTGCTAATTTACTATCAGCCTTCATTTGATCCCCAACCTCAAATACGCCATAAGCTAATCCGTCAATTGCTAAAACTGCTACAGAGTTTGCACGGCTATATGCATTTTCAATAGCAGTTGTTAACTTGGGTGAAAATTCAGTTGTGCTTCTAGAAATAGAAAGTGGCGAGCCAATCAACACAGCTTTGCTAGATGAGGCATCAGGTGACTTGATTCGGGCAGCAACACCAACTCCAGGAGTATGTTCAAACTCTGTAACTGGCAGTTTATTGACTCCTTGTTTTGAGAGTGAATCTGAGATTGCAATTGCAATAGGGTGTGAATCCATACTCTCTATGCTCAGTGCATAACTCATTAAGTTACCAGCAGAAATTTCAGTACTTTGTTTATCTAGTGGATTATCAATTAATATCATTTCAAGTAGTTCCATTTTTCCAGTAGTGATAGTGCCGGTTTTATCAAAGACCGCATCAGTTATTCCTACTGCTTTTTCAATAGATCTTGGGGATCTAATAATTATTCCTTTCCTAGCTGCTTTGCCTGATGCCACCATTAAAGCAATGGGCGTTGCTAGGCCAAGAGCGCACGGACATGCAATTACAAGCACTGAAACTGCTGTTGCAACTGATTTAGAGATAGATGCATCAGATAAGAACCAAACGATGTAAGTTGCGATTGCAAATAGTAAAACACTTGGTACAAAAACTCTACTTATCCTGTCTGCAAGCTGCTGAGCTGGAGCTTTCTCAGATTGGGCAGCGAGTACCATTTTTGTAATCCGCGCTAATTCAGTATCTGAACCTACTCGAGTAGCTTTAACAATTAAGTTTCCATTGTTATTAATTGAACCTGCAAACACCAAGCTATTTTCTGAAATTTCTACTGGAGTAAACTCACCAGTTATAAATGAGTTATTTATTGTACTAAAACCAGATATAACAATGCCATCAGTTGCAATTCGATCACCAGGCTTAACAACAAATATATCTCCAATTTCTAGCTCACTAATTGGAATAGTTTTAGTAATTCCATTTACCTGTATCTCAACATCGGAAGCGGATAACTTAAATAACTCAGCTAATGCCGATCCAGCTTTACGTTTAGCTCTATGTTCTAAGTATCGGCCTAACATGACAAAGAAAATTACAGATGAAGATACTTCTGCATATATTGATGGCATGCTCTGATCTTCGGGATTAAACACTGAAGCCGAATAAGCACTCCAAGTAAAAGCAATTATCGACCCAAGTGATACTAATGTGTCCATGGTTGGGTTCAATATGTTTTTAATAGCTGCTCTATGAATCGGCCAGGCAAGTATGAATACAACTGGAATTGATAAAAATATTAAAAGCCAACTACTCATAGGTGCATTTGGATAGTTGATAATTAAATCTCGATTATTCTCAGAAAATAAGACATTTAATTGATCAACCAATGATATTAATTGCTTATCAATATCTGAGTGCAACTGATCAACCATAGAGATTACAATGATTGGAACTGTGAATAAGAAGGTAAATAGCAAACGAATGCCAAGTTTATTTGATTTCTCAAATGACTCGCGTTCACCTTTAAAACTACTTGCTTGGTAACCCGAATCTTTAATAGTTTTTATGATCTGCTCTTCTGAGATATTTTCAGGTGCAATAATGTGCGCTGATTCCATAGCTAGGTTTACAACCGATTGAACACCTGGCAATTTATTCAAAGATTTTTCAATCGTACTTACACATGAAGAGCAAGTCATGCCAGATATTCGAATATCTACCTGTCTGGTCTTTAAACTTTTATTGCTTGAAACTATGCTCATACCGAAAGATTACTCTTATTTTAATTACTTCGTAGATAAAACTCTCCGCAAGCTAGCCAATCGAGCATGATTTTTATCATTAAACCTATCCCAAGAATTTAGCGCACAGCTTTGTTCATTATGTGAACAATTTTTTGGACACATAGAAACAGGTTCAGCAAACTCAGGAAATGCTGCAATTACTCGGGAAGGTTGAACGTGTGCTACTCCAAATGAGCGCACACCCGGGGTATCAATTATCCAACCAAAATTCTCACCTGAAAATGAAGATGAAAGTGGTAATGCAATTGCACTTGATGAAGTGTGTCTACCTCTACCAGTAACCTCATTAACATCACCAGTTTCACGAAAGGTACTCTCATCATCGTGGCCAATAAATTTATTCTTAGAGTTTATTAGTAGATTATTTACAAGCGTTGACTTTCCAACACCAGAATGACCTAAAAGTACAGTTATCTTCTTAGATAATACATTCCTTAAGTCAGATAAATCTGATGATTTATCAATCTTAAATACCGGTATATCTAAATCTTTATAGGTTTCTAAGAAGCTATCTCCATTTCCTAAATCTTGCTTCGTCATAATAATTATGGGTGTAATACCTTGGTCATATGCAACAACTAAAGCTCGATCAACAAAACCTTCACGAGGTTCTGGATTTGTAGTTGCTATTACAATTGCCATCTGGTCTACATTTGCGACAATTACTCTTTCGTCATTTGCGTGGTCATCAATTGTTCTCGTAAGTGAATTTTTCCTTGGAAGTACAGTTACAACTCTTGCTAAAGATCCGACATTTCCTGAGGTATCACCAACAATTGAGACTAAGTCGCCCACAACCACAGATTTCTTACCTAGTTCACGAGCTTTCATGGCTGTTATTACAACCTGACCCTCGTTTTCAGATATCAAACATTGGACTCTGCCGCGGTCAACTTCAATAATTGTTCCAGTTTTTGCTTTTGAGTAATCAGGACGATCTTTAGTTCGAGGCCTTGCTTTATTTGTAGATCCAAACTGTCTAGATTTATTTATTTTTACATCATCTTCATCCCAATTTTTAGTTGATCTAGCCATTAAGTATTTCCGTCCATAGACCTGGAAAATCTGGAAGTGTTTTTCTTGTAGTTTCAATATTTTCTACTACAACACCTTCAACAGCCAGGCCAATAATTGCTCCGGCAGTAGCCATTCTATGGTCGTCATAACTTTTAAATAACCGTGAAGATGTAAGTGGCTTAGGCTTTATAAATAGTTCACCCGGTCCTTCGGTCACACTACCTCCAAGATTATTTATTTCTTGGGCAAGTGCTGAAAGTCGATCAGTCTCATGCAGTCTTAAATGAGCGATTCCGCGAAGTGTAGATTCACCTGATGCAAGGGATGCAACTGCAGCAATTGATGGTGTTAGCTCACCAACATCATGCAGGTCTAAATCAATCCCATTAATTCTTCCCGTTCCAGTAACTTTTAAACCACTGTTTGTGATATCAATTTTTCCACCCATAGATGTAAAAATCTTTCTTAGTTGATCACCTGGCTGTGTTGTGGAGTTAGGCCAGTCCATAATCTCAATGCTGCCACCGCAAATCATTGCAGCCGCCATAAATGGTGCAGCATTTGATAGATCTGGTTCAATAGTTAGATCTTGTCCTATCAACTGCGTAGGTTCAACTTTCCAAGTATTTTTTCCAACTTCTACTTTTGCACCAAAAACTTTAAGCATTTGAATTGTCATTTCAATATGGGGAAGTGATGGTAATGAAGCCCCAATATGTTTTACGGTAATTCCATTTTCAGTTGCCGGTGCTAATAAAAGCAAGGCTGAGACAAACTGACTAGAAGAACTAGCATCAATCTCAACTACACCACCTCTAACTTTTCCAGAGCCATTAATAGTGAGTGGAAGTCGATATTTGTTGTTATGTTCAATTATGACGCCGAGTTGTTCTAAAGCTTTAATCACCGGGCCTAACGGTCTTTCATGAGACCTAGCATCGCCATCGAAGTGTATTAATCCATTTGCTAACGCAGCGATCGGAGGTAAAAAACGCATTACAGTTCCTGCATTGCCGACATCAATTTGAGTTGGACCAGTTAATTTGCTTGGATTAATCTCATAATCAAAACCTTCATTTGTAATTACTTTTTCAATACTAATTCCTAAGCTAATTAATCCTTTGACCATTAAGTCTGTATCGCGTGATGAAAGTGGTTTGCGCAAGCGGGATGGAGTTTTTGCGATTGAAGCTAAAATCAAAGCACGATTTGTCGCAGATTTTGACCCTGGAATTGTTATGCGAGCATTAATTGGCTTACTGGCAGGGGTTAAGCCAGCTCTGTAAGGTGCTTCCCAGTTGGCCATATGCCCAAAGTCTACCTTCAGGTGTGAGTTCGGGGATTAAGCCATTAAAGCGCTTAAACAGGCCGCGTGCGGGAATAATTAACAAGTCTTTAAGGTTATTTCAATATGCATGCAATCCGACCAGCTATTGCTGCTAATAAAATTTTTACTACCAATCCTAAAACCCCATTCGAGGTAGCCTTAGGCCAAATGAGTAATGAAGATTTACTACCGGTAGTGGTAGACCGTACTAAAGAAACCTTGGCAGAAAGAAAAGCAAGGTTTGAAAAGGATGCTTTAGTTTTTACATCTCAGCTATACGGTGCTGCTTTAAGGTATACAAAAAATCCTCACGATGCTCAGGATTTAGTACAAGATACTTATGCAAAAGCATTTACAAGTTTTCATCAGTTTGAACCAGGAACTAATTTAAAGGCTTGGCTATATAGAATTCTTACTACAACATTTATTAACAACTATCGTAAAGATCAAAGACGCCCACAAATATCAGCGGGTGAAATAGAGGATTGGCAAATTGCAGATGCTTCGTCACATACTAGTGATCAAGGTAAGTCTGCAGAAGATGAAGTCCTCGAAAATATTGCAGATAAAGATATAAAAGATGCACTTAGTGCAATGCCTGATGAATTTAGAATGGCCGTGTTTTTATCCGATGTAGAAGGTTTTTCATATAAAGAAATAGCTGAAATAACTGGAGTGCCAACAGGAACTGTTATGTCCAGATTGCATAGAGGAAGAAAATTATTAAGAGCCTCGCTTGTAACTTATGCAAAAGAGCGAGGTTACGGAAAAGATAAAGCTGGTGATCAAAAATGAGTCTTAACGATAAAAATCTAACTCCATGTGATCAAATGCTTCCAAGCATAATTCTTTATATTGATCATGAAATATTTGAAGATGATCAATTGAGCGTTGTTGAAACTCACTTCTCAGAGTGCCCAGGATGCTTGCAAGTAATGGAGCAAGAGACTAAGACTTTAAATCAAGTTCGTGCACTTTTATGTAATGCGCTAAATGAGCAAGCCCCAGAGGACCTGACTACTAAAATTACTTTAACGATTGAGGATATTTACAATCAAATGCTGCAATCTAACCAACCTCAAACCATCACTGAATTCACCTATACCCAAACCACATATACCGAATTTACCCCTGATGGTGCTACCCAAATTGAAATAACTAGCGAAATACGCAGGCAGTTCCCGCTAGAGTAATTGAATAATCACTAACCTTGCGATTATGAAAGCAGAGCAAGTAATTGGTGCAATAGGTATGGCCACTATGACTATTCGCCCAGGTGACACTTCGGTTGCGCAAGGTGTTAACGATCTTCCAGTGATTGGTTCTAATCAAATTGCATCACTAATGGAGAGCGCATGCAGTACTGCAATAATTGAGTTTTTAGATTTTGGTGAAACTACTGTTACTAGTCAATTACAAATAGAAGTACTTGGCGCTGTTGGAATTAATCACGAAGTTCATGCCACGGCGAAATGCTTAGGTCTTAAAGATGGAATTTTAGAGTTTGAAGTAGAGGTGCATCAAAGTGCCCGTTTAATTGCCGCAGGTGTTATTACAAGGAAGTTTGTAGAACGAGTTTCATTTATGGCCAGGGTTGCTGCCGAAACTATGGTTGCAGAAAAAGCTAACTTAGTAGGTGAAACAAAAATCGCTAGTAGCCTAAATTTCTAAGCTACTAGCGATTTTTAATTTATTTTTTAGTTGCCCAGAAGATCTCTGCTATTTCATCAATCTTGCCAATTAACTTATCAGCAATAGCAACATCATTTGTGCCCTTACTTCCGCCAGCACCAGCTAGTTTGGTTGCTTCATTAAATAATGAATGTAGCTGTGGGTATGATTCAAAGTGATTTGGCTTGAAGTAGTCAGTCCATAACACCCAAAGATGGTGTTTAACTAATTCAGATCTTTCTTCCTTAATCGCAACAGCGCGTGACTTAAAATCTGCATCGCTACTTGCTGCATATTTTTCCATGCAAGCTTTAACTGACTGCGCCTCAATTTTTGCTTGCGCAGGATCATAAACTCCGCAAGGCAGGTCGCAATGTGCAAAAACCATTTGCTTTGGCTTAATTAGCTTTGTTATTGAATTTATCATTTCTCTCCTTGTTTGACTTAATACCGAACCTATAGTGGCAGAATACTCTCCATGTTCAGATTTAGCACGGCCGAAGTTTCAGGAAACTCTATGTCTCCGACTTATAGTGCTGGAGATTGGTTGCTTATTCGATACCTAAGTGGTCAAGAGCACACATTAGTAAGCGGCTTGGTTTATCTGATTGAAGATCCAACGCGACCAGGTATCAATTTATTGAAAAGGCTTAAGGAAGTTCGATTAGAAAATGGTGTAACAAGGTATTGGGTTGAAGGGGATAACTTAGCAAGTACCGACTCTAGGCAATGGGGTTGGATTGAGAAAGATCGATTTAAGGCAAAGGTTTTATTAAGGTATAAAAAAGGAGACTAGCGAATAAAGGCCTCGGTCATCAATGCCTTTTCTTCCTCTTCATGTAGGTGATGATTACCAGTTGCAGGGCTTGCGGTAGCACGACGAGAAACTCTTCTAAGACTTCTACCATTTAAATCTTCGTGTGCAACAAATGCCTCATTAACTGTTAATGAAACAAATGGCCATGGTCCCTGATTTGCTGGCTCATCTTGAACCCAAAGAAGTGAAGCCTTTGGGTGCTTCTTTGCTTCTGCAATAATCTCTTCTATTGGCAGTGGATACAACTGTTCAACTCTTGCAATTGCAGTTGAGTGTTCACCTAATTTATCGCGCTCAGCCAGCAAGTCGTAATAGACCTTGCCAGATGCAAAAATTAATCTTGTGGCATTTGCAACTTTGTCATCGGAAATAAACGGCCTAAATGTTCCAGTAGTGAAATCTTTTAATCCGCTAGCAGCAGCTTTTAAGCGAAGCATTGATTTTGGTTCAAATACAATTAGTGGTCTACGTGCTGGGTTTTTCATATGCCAACGCAGTAGGTGGAAATAGGATGATGGCGTTGATGGTTGAGCAACTGTCATATTTTGTTCAGCACATAGAGCTAAAAATCTTTCAATTCGTCCTGAAGAGTGGTCTGGCCCCTGTCCTTCATAACCATGAGGAAGAAGCAAAACTAAAGATGATCGCTCGCCCCATTTTTGTAAGGCAGAGGATATAAATTCATCAATTACAGTCTGCGCACCATTTGCAAAGTCACCAAATTGCGCTTCCCAGATTACTAAGGCGTTGTCTCGCTCAACCGAATATCCATATTCAAAACCCATAACCGCATACTCTGAAAGCAATGAATCATAAATATGGAATTGGTTTGGATCAGCTACTAAAGATCTAAGCGGGAATAAGTCAGCACCAGTTTCACGATTAACAATTACCGCATGTCGATTACTGAAAGTTCCTCTCCTTACATCCTGCCCACTCATTCGAATTGGGTGGCCCTCAAGAAGAAGTGAGCCAAAGGCAAACATTTCACCAGTTGCCCAGTCAACAGTGGAGTCATCTAGCATCTCAGTTCGTTTTAAGAGCTGAGGCAGTAGTTTTGGATGAACTGTAAAGTCAGATGGAAAAGCAGATTGTGTGGCAGCAATTTTGCGTAGGTCAGATTCACTGACTGCAGTAGCAACACTTTCTGGAGCAGGAACAACTGGTGCTTTCCAATTTGGATCACTTGCAGGTTCAGTGTTATGAACTGCAGTAAATACACCCTCTAATTGTTGTTGGTAATCTCGTAATACCTCTTCGGCCTCTTCAACTGTTATATCACCGCGGCCAATTAATGCCTCGGTATAAAGTTTTCGGGTAGATCGCTTTGCATCAATTAACTTATACATAAGTGGCTGAGTAAAGCTTGGCTCATCACCCTCATTATGTCCGCGACGGCGGTAACAAATCATGTCAATTACAACATCTTTATTAAACATCTGGCGATATTCAAAAGCTACTTTAGCTACTCGAACACAAGCTTCTGGGTCATCTCCATTTACATGGAAAACCGGGGCCTGAATCATCTTTGCAATATCAGTTGAATAAGTTGAAGAGCGGGCTGCGTGAGGTGAGGTTGTAAATCCAACCTGGTTGTTAACGATTATATGAATTGTTCCTCCGGTGCGATACCCCTTTAGAAGCGATAGTGAAAGAGTTTCAGATACAACACCTTGTCCAGCAAATGCGGCATCACCATGAAGAAGGATTGGTAAAACTGGATAATTACTTTGTTCATCAACAGTAATATCACCAGACTTTGCTCGTAACTTATCTTGCTTAGCTCGGACAATTCCTTCTAGTACAGGATTTACAGCTTCAAGATGTGATGGATTTGCTGCTAAATAAATTTTGGTAGTAGCACCAGATTCAGTAGTAAAGGTTCCTTTAGTACCAAGGTGGTATTTAACATCACCAGAGCCATGAACCTCATTATCGTGATAATTTCCCTCAAACTCTTGGAAGATTTGACCATAAGACTTACCTGCAATATTTGCTAATACATTTAATCGACCACGGTGTGGCATTCCAATACAAACTTCATCTAAGCCAGTTTCAGCTGCTGAGTAAATAACTGCATCTAGCATTGGAATTACTGACTCTCCACCTTCAAGTGAAAATCTCTTTTGTCCAACAAATTTAGTTTGTAAAAAAGATTCGAATGCTTCTGCACTATTTAACTTTCTAAGAATTCGTAATTGTTCATCTCTTGCTGTTCGAGGAGCTCCGACCTCCATTTTTTCTTGGATCCACTTGCGCTCTTCTGGACTTGCAATGTACATATACTCGATACCAATAGTGCGGCAGTAAGAATCTCTTAGTACCCCTAGTATTCTTCGCAATTTCATAAATGATTTTCCGCCAAAGCCACCGGTTGCAAACTCTCTATCCAAATCCCAAAGTGATAATCCATGGTTTACAACATCTAAATCTGGGTGTGATCTTTGTACATAGGCCAGTGGCTCTACATCTGCCATTAAATGCCCAGTTGATCTGTAAGCATCAATTAGCTTTTGTACTCGTGCTGTCTTACTTACATCATCATCCTTTTCAAACTGCATATCAACTACCCAGCGAATTGGGACATATGGAATTCTTAACGCCTCAAAAATTTCGTCATAGAAATTCTCTTCACCCAACAAAATTTCATGAATCCTGCGAAGGAAATCACCAGATTGTGCGCCTTGGATAATGCGATGGTCATAAGTACTAGTTATTGTTACAACTTTACTGATTGCTAAATCAGCAAGTGTTTGCTCATTAGCGCCTTGAAACTCTGCTGGATAGTCAAGTGCGCCAACGCCAAGAATTAATCCCTGGCCCTGAACTAATCTTGGTACTGAATGAACCGTACCAATAGTTCCTGGATTTGTTAGCGAAAGTGTTGTGCCCGCAAAATCTTCAACAGTTAGTGAACCAGATCTGGCTTTTCGAACCATATCTTCATATGCTGACCAAAACTGAGCAAAATCTAAATCCTCACAACCTTTGATTGAAGGAACTAATAACTGGCGCGATCCATCTGGTTTTGCTAAATCAATCGCAATACCTAAATTAATATGCTCTGGATGACCAACTGCTGGCTTACCATCTAGTTCTGTAAAGAAAGAATTCATTTCAGGCATTGCTCTAATAGCTTTGATCATTGCATAACCAATTAAGTGGGTAAAGGAAACTTTTCCACCACGACCACGCTTTAAATGATTATTTATAACGGTTCTATTATCGATAAGCAGTTTGGCTGGAACAACGCGCACACTAGTTGCAGTTGGAACAGTTAATGAACCTTCCATAGATTGCACAACTCTGGCTGCAACACCTCGTAGCGGCTCAACAGTAGAGGCGCCAGGTGTAATCAATGTTGGTATTGGTTTTACTACTGGATCTGCAGGTTTAACTAATGGCGTAGATATATTTGTGCTTGGTTCAACATTTTTTACGATTGGTTTAGTTACAGGTGGATTTGGAATCAATGGTTGTTTACTTTGTGGTTCGGAAATTGTTTTAGTTAATTGTGACTTTGGTATAGGCGGAACTCCTGGTTTTGTGGGATTTGAATTAGTTGAACCATTTAAAGATGGTGTGCCTTTAAAGTCTGCGAAGAAATCCCACCACGCTTTATCTACAGAACTAGGATCACTTTGAAATTTTTCATACATTTCCTGTACTAACCACTCATTTGGGCCAAATGAACCACCAAAGTGGTTAGCGGGCGTATTCGCTCCTGCTTGGCTCACCTATCTAACTCCCTGCTTAGCTATCTTGAGATTATGTAACAGGTTAATCTTAACTGGCCAATTCTATTGATGAAGCCCGCATTGAGCATATTAGTGAAGTCAAAGTGGTCATCAGCACAGTAATAGGGCTAGCAGTGCCCCTCAAATAGCGGCAAAGATAGCCCTATGAATCTAGAGGCAAAATGGGCGATAGTAACTGGTGGATCAAGAGGGCTTGGCTTTGAAACAGCCAAAGGTTTAATTGAAGCTGGATTTGCTGTCTACATAATAGGAAAAGATGAATCTCGTGCCAAAGCTAGTGCAGAAAAATTAGGTTGCAAGTATCGCAGTACTGATGTTTCAGATAGTAAAAAATTTCGCCAAGTTTTAGCAGATATTACAAAAGAAGCAGAGGGTGCAGGTTTAGGTGTATTAGATGTTTTAGTTTTATCTCATGGAGTAATGAGTGAGAAAATGTCTAAAACATTAAGAACTAATGATGAAGAATGGCGTAGAACATTATCAATTAATCTAGATGCAGTATTTACTGCCGTAAATGAAGTAGCTCCAGCAATGGTAGAGGCTAGAAAAGGTAGAGTAATTGTTTACTCTGCATGTTTGGGAAGAATGTCAGGTCCAGGAACGCATGGCGGTCTGGCTCCTTATCGAATTAGTAAAGCCGGCGTTAATGCATTTGTTAAGAATCTTTCCTATGAAACGGGATTAGGTGCTAGGGGATTTTTAGTTGATGCAATTTGCCCTGGCCACTGCCGAACCGATATGGGTGGCGAAGATGCACCAAGAAGTGCCCAAGAAGGAGCTGAAACTGCTATTTGGTTAGCAACAAGAGATTTTGATCCAAGTAAAGATAAAACTGGATTACTTTGGGAGGATCGTCAAGTAGTTGATTGGTAATTACTCTTTATAGCCAAGTGCAGAAGATAAAATCGTAATAATTGAGAGCAACATCAAAGGTATTCCTACATATAAAAAACTACCCATAACCATGTAATAAGAAACTCCGAGTGCAATTAAATTAGCAAGTACCGCTGGAGCTCTACCAAATGATCTTTGTTTTTCAAAGCCAATAGCACTTGCCCATAATCCAACTGAGCCAAGTAGTCCGAAAACGATTTCAGCAGAAAGTGCAGCTGGTGCGCTAACTGTAGAAATGAGTGGTGCCACTAAAAGATAAATAACTATTCCAAGTATGAGTAATGATTCGAATTTAAGCAGGTAAATTGCCCGTTTTCTACTGGCCTCAACAGTTAAGAACCTTTTAATATTCATTGCCAAATACTACTCTTTATCAGCATAATGGAAAATAACAACGAGTTATTCTTTGATCTATTCTTTAAAAACAATGGTGAGATTGATCTTTTGACTGGAACTATCGCGCCAAACCAATTTAATCAGATAGTAAGAAGAGATTCTCAATTATCTGACAGAAGTAATTCTAAGCTGAGCATTATTTGCTTAAATATCAATATTAGTAAATTCTCTATCCTTTACCCGAGTGAAGATATGAAGCTTGCCCTTGAGAACGCTTTAATAGCGGCAAATTTTGAATTAACTAAAATCTTTCGAAGTTCAGATTGTATCTGCCGAATTTCTCAGCTTGGATTTTGGGTATTAGTTACTGAAGTAAATAGTGATATCAGCAAGAAACTTCTTAAGAGAGTTGCTGAAGTCTTACCAGATTATTTTGATACCGAAATTTCACACAGGACCAAAGGCCAGAGCCAATTAGATTGGTATAGCCAGATTGATGAATTACACTTTAGAAGCAACTAAGCGTATTTATATAGATTCATAAAGTTAACTTTAATTCACAGCCTATTTTTTTGAGTTTTAATTTATGTCAATAATTATCAAATGATTAATAAATCCACTCAAACTATGACCTTTGGGCCATTACAGGAGTTAATTGATGATTCTGAGGTAGAAGAAATTTGGATTAACTCACCTAGTCAAGTATTTGTTGCTCGAAGCGGACAGAGTGAGCTAACAAATTTGATTCTCACTAAAGAGGTTGTACAAGATCTGATTGAAAGACTTCTTATTTGGGGAGGAAGAAGGCTAGATGTCAGTACACCATTTGTAGATGCTAGGTTGCCAGATGGAAGTCGATTACATGTAGCAATACCTGAAGTAACAGCCTCGGAGTGGGCAATAAATATTCGTAAACACTTAGGCAAGGGAAGTAATTTTGAGGAGCTAGTAACCCTTGGATCAATAAGTGAAGATATGGCTGAGTTTATGAAAAAGGCAATTGATTTAGGATTCAATATTTTAGTAAGTGGTGGCACACAAGCTGGCAAAACTACTTTTCTAAATGCACTTCTAGGTCAGGTATCGCCGATGGAGCGCGTTATAACAATAGAAGAAGTCTTTGAGCTAAAACCAAATCTGCCGGACTGGATTGCACTACAAACTAGAACTGCAAATATAGAAGGCGAAGGTGAGATCTCTCTACGAAGATTGATTAAAGAATCATTAAGAATGAGACCGAGTCGAATAATTGTTGGCGAAGTAAGAGAGGCAGAGGCCCTAGATTTACTTGTTGCATTAAATGCTGGCCTACCTGGCATGGCAACTCTTCATGCCAATTCTGTTCGAGGTGCCATAAATAAGCTTCAGCTATTACCACTATTAGCTGGTGAAAATATTGCACAAAAATTTATAACTCCGACAATTGCAATCAGTATTGATCTGGTAATTCAGTGCTCAATCGATACAAAAGGTAAGAGACGAGTTAGTGAAGTATCTGCAGTAACGGGTCGATGCGAGGACTCAATTATTGAACTGGAATCAATATTCAAATGGGATGGCACAAAACATATTAAAGGGTTAGGAAGCATAGAATCGTTGATATCTAAACGGAATCTGATCAATTAATGAGCTTTATAACTGTAGTAATAATCAATACAATTCTTATATCAGGATTACTATTGGCATATAAATCTTATAAAGCAAAAAAGATTCAAACCCAGCAAGCCAACTCTTGGCCAGAAGTCCTTGATCTAATAATATCTTCACTACAGTCTGGAGCATCAATTTCGGAGAGTTTATCAACTGTTGGAAGAGTTGGACCACTCTGCGTACGCAATCAATTCTTGGTTTTCTCAAATAAAGTTACACAAGGTGAGAGATTTGATTCAGCATTAAACTATCTAAAAGGTGAATTTTCTGATCCAATTGCGGATCAACTCTTTGAATCACTTTATTTTGCTTCATTGTTCGGTAGTAAAAACACTATAAAAGTCTTACGCGAGTTATCTGAATATGTCTCATCCGACTTAGCTCTGCGTGGAGAGATTCAAATTAGGTTTGGATGGATCAAGAACTCAGCCAATTTAGCTGCATTAGCACCATGGCTGCTTTTTCTAATCTTAAGGAGCCAAGAGAATGCTAGGAATGCTTACTTACAACCTGTAGGACAACTGATAATAATATCTGGAGTTATAACAACATTTATCGCATATATCTGGATGCAAAGAATTGCCAAACTTCCTACAGCCAAAAGATTATTCACGCTAGAGATAGTAAATAATGAGCAGAATTAACTTTTATATTTTATTACTAATAGCTCCAGCAATAATTTTTTCCTTAAGATTAATACTTGAAGAATTGGCTAATTCGTTAGCAGTATCTGATTATGCAAAGCAATTAGATTGGCTAAATTCATTGATAAGGAAAGTTTCTGGAACTGAGATCAAGCAGAGTGAGATTAATGAAGAATTAGTCAGTATTTTACAGATGATCTCAATTATGATCTCTTCAGGAGAAAGTCCAATGTCTGCAATGCGTTATGTATCAAAAAGATCTGATGGAATATTGCCAAGGCTAATCAGGGAGAGTTTGAATAAATATGAAGATGGTAGAAGTATCACCCAAACACTAGATTTTCTTGCCACAGCTACTGGCTCAACTCAAGTTCGCAGATTGACTAACTCAATTCAAATCGCAATTCATCGAGGTACTCCGGTGTTAGATGTACTAAATAATCAAGTACTGGCGTTGAACAAGCAGATCAACTTTAATTTAATGAAGCGCTCAGGTAAGAGTGAAATAACCTTATTAATCCCAGTGGTCTTTTTAATACTGCCAGTTTCGATTAGTTTTGCAATTTGGCCCTCACTATATGGCTTAAACCATGCGGGGTTTTAGCGTAAAAGGTTAGACTGTACCCATGTCTAAAGTTCTATCCTCACTTCCGGTAGGCCAAAAAGTTGGCATTGCTTTTAGCGGCGGTCTTGATACATCTGTTGCCGTAGCCTGGATGAAAAGTAAAGGTGCTAAGCCTTGTACTTACACCGCAGATCTTGGTCAATACGATGAACCAAATACCGAATTAATTCCAGATCGCGCCAAAGAGTATGGTGCAGAAATAGCACGACTTGTTGATTGTAAAGCCGCACTTGTAGAAGAAGGATTAGCAGCTCTTGCTTGCGGGGCATTTCATATAACAACTGCTGGCAAGGTTTATTTCAATACCACTCCACTTGGTAGAGCAGTAACTGGCACCTTACTTGTTAGAGCGATGCTTGCTGATGATGTTTTGATTTGGGGAGATGGCTCAACCTATAAAGGAAATGACATTGAACGTTTTTACCGTTATGGCTTATTAGCTAATCCAAAGCTTAAAATTTATAAGCCTTGGCTTGATAAAGATTTTGTAAGTGAATTAGGTGGCCGAAAAGAGATGTCAAAGTGGCTAGCAGATCATAATTTACCGTATCGAGATTCAACCGAGAAGGCATATAGCACTGATGCCAATATCTTGGGCGCAACACATGAAGCTAAATCACTTGAAAATTTAGATTCTCATATCGAAATTGTGGAACCAATTATGGGAGTTAAGTTTTGGGATCAGTCAGTAAAAATAGATAGCGAAGATGTAACTATTGAGTTTTCACAAGGCCGACCAGTTTCAGTAAATGGTAAAACTATTAAAGATCCAGTTGTATTGATTAAAGAAGTTAACGCAATAGGTGGCCGCCATGGACTTGGCATGAGCGATCAGATTGAGAATAGAATTATTGAAGCAAAAAGTCGTGGTATCTATGAGGCTCCTGGAATGGCATTGCTCTTTATTGCTTATGAAAGATTGCTTAGTGCTATTCATAATGAAGACACTATTGCCACTTACCACGAGCAAGGGCGTAAATTAGGAAGATTTCTATATGAAGGTCGCTGGTTTGATCCCCAAGCATTAATGCTTCGTCAATCATTAACTAGCTGGGTTGCTTCAACTATTACTGGATCGGTGACAATTAGATTGCGTCGCGGCGATGATTATTCAATTATTAATACTAAGGGTGCCAACCTTTCATACTCACCAGAAAAGTTATCAATGGAAAAAACTTCAGATGCTGCTTTTGGTCCCGAAGATCGAATTGGTCAGCTAACTATGAGAAATTTAGATATTGAAGATACTCGAACAAAATTAGATCTTTATGCCTCACAAGGCCAACTGTCTTCATCTGAATTTAAACTAATAAAAGAAATAGAGCAGTAACTACAAAAAACTACGCTCAATCAGCAATTTGTATGACAAAAATCTATTGGTAGACTGATCCTACATTTTCGGGGTCGGTGTAATTCCGAACCGGCAGTTAAAGTCTGCGACCCGCTTGCATCCAGCTAGCGGTGGACTTGGTGAAACTCCAAGACCGACGGTTAAAGTCCGGATGAGAGAAGATGTGTGTAAGTGGCGTGCTGTCATTACGTCATTTTCTTTTGCGCACCCCGATATCTATTTGGGGGCATCTAGTGGATTACTCAGTATTAATGGCACAAGCCAATGAGTTATCTCTGCGCGGATTAGGAAAGACTTATCCAAATCCAATTGTTGGCGCAATAATTGTTGATTCATCCGGAGCTGTAATTTCACAAGATTTTCATGATGGGGGATTACACGCAGAAGCAAAAGCAATAAGTAAAATTGGAGAAATTCCAAAGGGCGCGACATTGATTACAACTTTAGAGCCTTGTAATCACCACGGAAAAACACCCCCATGTTCAGAACTAATAATTAATTCTGGGATCAAGACAGTGGTATTTGCGGTATCAGATCAAAATTTAGTAGCAAAAGGAGGAGCAGACCGTTTAAGAGCTGCTCACATTGAGGTTATAAGTGGGGTCTTGCAAGATCAAGTTTGTTATTCAAATAGATTTTGGCTAAATAAGATTAAGAATAACCGACCATATTTTATTTGGAAGATTGGCATGACCTTAGATGGCAAAATTTCTGCCAAAGATGGAAACTCAAAGTGGATAACTAGCGAATCTTCCAGAGCGCAAGTTTCTAAGTTAAGAAGTCAATCTGATGTAATTTTAATTGGAACTGGAACAGCGCTAGCCGACAACCCCTCATTGAACACAAAAGAAGTAAATGCAAGGCAGCCTAAGAGATTGGTAATGGGCAATAGGTTAATTCCACAAGAAAATAACCTAAACGATGAATCTGCGCAAACTTTTTTTCTTCAAAGTCATGATCTAGATGCGCTATTAGATTTCCTAGCAAAGCTTGAGGTAAATCAAGTCTTGGTTGAGGCAGGTCCGACTTTAGGTACTTTCCTTATGAAATCTGGCGTAATAGATGAAATGCATATTTACCTATCTCCATCCTTACTAGGTAGCGGACAAAGTTTCATTAACGATCTAGGTATCAATTCTTTAGAGAATCGAGTTATGTATAAAGTACAAAGTGCGGAAATAGTTGATACTGACTTAAAAATCATCTTAGTTAAGGATCAATAATGTTTACAGGCCTAATTGAAGAAGTTGGAAAAGTTAAAAACATAACTTATCTAAAAGATTCAGCAAAGATAGAGGTTAATTGCAGTAACGTTATTGGTGATTTAAAAATCGGTGATTCAATCAGCGTAAATGGTGCATGCTTAACTGCAACAGATGTTACAGATTCAGGGTTTACAGCTGATGTTATGACAAAGACTTTGGAATTGACTGCACTAGCAAATTTAAAGATAGGTGATTTATTGAATTTGGAATTAGCTATGAAATTTACAGATCGTTTTGGGGGACATCTAGTCCAAGGTCATGTTGATGCGGCCGCCAAAATTACTGAAATTTCACCATCTATGGAGTGGACTAAATTTCAGATAGAGCTGCCTAACCACCTCTTAAAATATGTAGTTCCTCAGGGATCAATTTGTTTAGATGGTGTTTCATTAACTATTGGCGAGATATTAGGGCAATCAGTAGCAGTTTGGTTGATTCCTAAGACTTTAGAGAAAACTAATTTGGCAGATAAAAAAGTGGGAGATCTAGTCAATGTCGAGGTCGATCTTCTGGCAAAGTATGTCGAGCGATTATCAAAAGGTGGTCAAAGTAATGACTGATGAACTTAAAAAAGCCCTAGATGATTATCGTGCTGGTCGGATGATTATTGTTACTGATGATGAAAAGCGTGAAAATGAGGCTGACCTAGTTTTTTCTGCACAATTTGCTACTCAGGACAAACTTGCTTTCATGATTCGTCATACCTCAGGTGTTGTATGTGTTGCAGTAACTGCTGATAGGGCAAGAACACTTGACTTGCCTCAAATGGTTTCAAATAATCAAGATTTAAAACATACAGCTTTTACAGTTTCAGTTGATTACAAGGCTGGATTGACCACTGGTATAAGCGCAAAAGAGCGTGCTAATACAATTCTTGCACTTTCAGATAATAAAACTACGGCTAATGATTTTGTTAGACCAGGCCATGTATTCCCGTTGGTTGCAGATAGAGCTTTGCTTGCAGGTAGGGCTGGCCATACTGAAGCTGCAGTAGCACTTAGCGCATTAACTGATCAAACTCTGGTGGGTGTTTTATCTGAATTAGTCAATGATGATGGAACCATGATGACCGGTGAAAAAGTAAAAGAGTTTGCCAGATCTAATAATTTACAAATTATTAGCATTGCAGAGCTAACCAGGTATTTCTTAGAATCAAAGATAGTAATAAAGCCAGATTTAGTTGAATATAACTGGAGTGATTTACCAAGAGAAAATAAAGATTGGAAAATAGCCACAGAGTTTGGCTCAAACGGCCATACTCATGCGATTTTATCTTACGGTGAAATTAAGCCAACAGGCATGTTAGTTAGAATTCATTCTGAGTGTTTAACTGGTGAAGCATTCGGATCAACTCGGTGTGATTGTAAAGACCAATTGAATAAAGCGATGGAAGAAATTGAAAGAGCTGGAAGTGGGTTAGTAATCTATCTAAGAGGGCATGAAGGAAGAGGAATTGGATTATCAGAGAAAATTAAAGCCTATAAACTTCAAGATGAAGGTTTAGATACTGTTGAAGCTAATCTTGCACTGGGTCATAGCGCAGATCTTCGCTCATGGGAAGATGCGGCTTTGATTCTAAAAAATCTCAATATCAGTCAGATAAATTTGCTGACAAATAACCCAGAAAAAATTTCAGCTTTAGTTAACAAATCAATTGAGGTTAAGCAGGTTCCAATAATTACTCCTAAAAATGCTAAAAACATGCGTTACTTAGATACAAAGAGAATTAAACTAAATCACATTATGGAGGAAAAATAATGTCCGGATCATCACCTAAAATTGGTGCTTTAGATGGATCGCAATTAAAAGCATCAATTGTTACATCAAGTTGGCACCCAGATATATGCGATGCGTTAGTTAGTGGTGCAAAAAAAGCCTTAGATGAGGCGGGATGCAAAAATGTTTCTTTACATAAAGTTGCTGGTTCCTTTGAGATTCCACTTGCTGCTCAAAAACTATTAGACGCCGGTTCAGATTTAGTAATTGCAATTGGATTAATCTTAAAAGGAGATACTCCCCATTTTGATTATGTCTGCCAGGGTGTTACCAGTGGTGTTATGCAAGTTTCACTGACTAGAAATAAGCCCATCGGGTTTGGTGTTTTAATGTGTGATAATTTGGATCAAGCATACGAACGGTCAGGATTATCTGAGGGTCAAGAGAACAAAGGATTTGATGCTGCAATTGCGGCATTGAATTTAGCTATCGAATATAAGAGTATTTAACGATACTTAAAAGCGATTATCAAGTTAAGGTGCTAATTTAGCTTTCTTGTAATCCATCTGGAGTTCCATGAACTCCCTTTAGATCAGCGCCCAATTTATATCCAATACCATCTCTTTCAATTGGTCTTTTAGATTTATTCCAATTAGGTGGAACCACACCAAGAACTCCCTTTTGAAAATCATCAAACGCTTTTAAAACCTCTGACTTAGTATTCATTACAAATGGACCCATCCAAGCCACTGGTTCTTTAATTGGTAGTCCTCCAAGAATCAATACATCAAGCTCTGGTGATCTAGACTCTTGAGCTTTATTTGCTGCTATCACTATTAGATCACCATCTCTATAGGTAACTAATTGACCTGTAGTTATGGAATGTTTCTCATCTCCAACAGTTCCAATTCCATTAAGCACATAAGCTAAAGCATTGTAATTTGGATTCCATGGCAGCCTTAATTCTGCGCCAGGTTGAAGAGTTGCATGCACTAAAGTAATTGGAGTTTGAGTAGATCCAGGGCCTTTGAAACCATTAATCTCACCTGCAATAACTCTTAGTAATGCACCGCCATCAACTGAAGATAAAAGTGCTACATCAGATGCAACTAGGTGCTGATATGCCGGCGGCGACCATTTTTTAGCAGCTGGCAAATTTACCCAGAGCTGAAACCCATGAAATAAACCACCACTGACAACTAAATGTTCTGGTGGAGTTTCTATGTGCAAGATTCCACTTCCAGCAGTCATCCATTGAGTATCTCCGTTAGAGATAGTTCCACCACCACCATGATTGTCATAATGATCAAAGATTCCATCAATAATGTATGTAACAGTTTCAAATCCTCGATGAGGATGCCAAGGTGTTCCCTTTGGCTCTCCGGGTGCGTACTCAACTTCACCCATTTGATCCAGATGAATAAACGGATCTAAATCAGCTAGATCAACACCGGCAAATGCGCGCCTTACTGGGAAACCTTCCCCTTCATGACCTTGCGGCGCAGTTGTAATGCTTTTAACTTTACGAGGTTTTGCAGCTGGATCTGAGATTATGCGAGGCAGAATAGTAATATCTTTAACGGTTACTGCTGGCACGTTCTCTCCAATGTTTTGTAAAGTGAGTCAATCTTACAACTAATAAAGCTGTTTATATATTCCCTAAAGTGATTTTAGTGAGCTAACCACTTTTGTTAGCGAATCCTTTGCATCTCCAAAAAGTAAGGTTGTCTTGGCTTCATAGAGCAACTCATTCTCAATGCCAGCAAAGCCTGGGCGCATTGATCTCTTTAGGAAAATTACATTAGCAGCTAGTGAGACATCCAAGATAGGCATGCCATAGATAGGGCAACCCGGCGTTGTCTTTGCTGCAGGATTTACAACATCATTTGCTCCAACAACTAATACAACATCTGTTTGAGGAAAGGTTGGATTAATTTCTTCCATTTCAACTAATTGCTCATATGGAACATTTGCCTCAGCAAGTAATACATTCATATGACCTGGCATACGACCTGCTACTGGATGAATTCCATAAGCAACCTCTACTCCTTTTGCAGATAGTAAATCAGCTAACTCTCTAACTGTGTGTTGGGCTTGTGCAACCGCTAAGCCAAATCCTGGGACGATTACAACGCGCTGTGCGTAGTTAAGAAGTATTGCAACATCTTCAGCAGATCCAGATTTAACTGGCCGAGTATCAGCTGCACCAGAACTTTGTTGAGTCTTTGCGGTAAAGGCACCAAAAAGAGTTCCAAATATAGATCTACCCATTGCCTCTGCCATTAACTTCGTAAGAATTGTTCCAGATGCTCCAACTAAAGTTCCTGCAATAATTAAAAGTGTAGTTTGTAATACGTAACCAGATGCAGCAACTGTTAATCCAGTAAATGCATTAAGTAGCGAGATAACAATTGGAACATCTGCGCCACCGACAGGTAGAACAAATAAAACTCCAAAAATTAAAGATAGTAAACCATTGATTAACAGTGGTGTAGTTCCGCCGCTTACTAAAACCCAACCGCCACTTGCTAATACACCTATTAATGTCAATGCGATTATTTGTCTACCAAATGGGAAAACAACAGGTCTAGTTGTCATAAGCTCTTGAAGTTTTAAAAATGTAACTATGGAGCCAGAGAATGAAACACAGCCAACAATTACGGTGAAGACTGTGGCAATTACTACTGCAGTTGTGGCATCACTACCTAGCTTTAAGTACTCAACAATTGCAACCAGTGCTGCTGCACCACCACCGACTCCATTAAATAATGCAACCAATTGTGGCATCTGAGTCATCTGAACTTTTCTGGCTGCAGGCACACCAACTAGAACTCCGAATCCAATCGCTGCCAATATCAATGTTTGATTATTTAACGCCCTGCCTTCATTGGCGTAAAAGAAAACAATTACCGTAGCAATTGTGGCACCTAGGGCGCCAATTAAATTACCTCTTCTTGCGGATTTAGGAGAGGACAATCCCTTTAGCGCGAGAATGAAACAAATACCGGCAGCTAAGCCAATTAGATCATAGAGATTACGGCTCATTTATCATCACCTGAATCTTTTTTCCGCTTAGGTTTGCCTTTAAACATTTGCAACATTCGGTCAGTTACAACAAAACCACCAACCATATTTATTGTTGCAAGAATTACTGCCGCTATTGCTAGTGAAATCTCAAGTGTGCTTTTTGCATGATCTGCAACCACAATCGCACCAACTAAAATAACACCATGAATAGCATTTGCACCACTCATGAGTGGAGTATGCAAAGTAGTAGAAACCTTAGATACTACTTCAAAGCCAACAAAAACTGAGAGCAAAAATATGGCAAGAAGTGCAATCTCATTACTCATTAATTCACTTGCCACTATTAGCCTTCTCTCTTTTAACGCCATTATGAGTTAGCGTGGCCGAATCTATAATTTCATCGGAGAAGTCTGGTTCAATTTGGCCAGTAGCCTTTCCGTCAACACTTTTATTCATTAGTAAAAGTAGATTTACTACATTTCGAGAAAACAACATTGAAGCATGGTAAGCCAATTGGCTAGGTACATCTTTTCCGCCCCAAATTTTTATGCCATTACTTGTTGTCACAATTTCACCAGCAACTGAACCTTCAACATTTCCGCCACTTTCTGAAGCTAGATCAACTACAACAGAGCCAGGAGCCATTTGCGAAACCATGGCAGCAGTTACCAACCTTGGAGCAGTTCTTCCTGGGACTGCAGCGGTTGTTATCAAGACATCAGCTGCTGCAATGTAAGGAGTAAGTAAATCTCTCTGTTTTGCGGCGCGCTCTTCAGTCATTTCTCTGGCGTATCCACCAGCACCCTCAAGTGCTTCTAGTTCTAATGAAATAAATTTTGCACCCATTGATTTAACTTCATCTGCCGAAGATGGGCGAACATCGTATGCCGAAACAACTGCACCTAATCGTTTTGTAGTAGCAATTGCTTGTAATCCGGCAACACCTGCGCCTAGTACAAGAACTTTTGCTGGTGTAACTGTGCCAGCTGCAGTCATAAGCAATGGGAAAAATTTTGGAGAAAGCTCTGCAGCAATAAGTGCTGCTTTATAACCAGCACATAACGCTTGTGAGGTAAGCGCGTCCATTGATTGCGCTCTAGAAATTCTAGGTACTAATTCAAGAGATAGTGCCGTAATTGAGTTGCTAACCGCTGCTTCAATTGAATCTGCGGCAGTTGCTTGAGATAAAAAAGATAATGTTAGTGCGCCTTTTTTTAAACTCTTTATCTGTGAAGGTGTTAGTGGTTGAACAGATAAAATAACATCGCTACCTGCAAGTACATCACCTGATTTTACTTCGGCACCAGCTTCAATAAACTGTTTATCTGAATACTCTGCAGCAACTCCTGCTCCAGACTCAATTACAACTTGATGTCCAGATTTTGTTAATTTTGAAATTATGTCTGGAACTAAAGCAACACGCTTTTCGCCAGATCTGATTTCTTTAGGGACTGCAATACGCATTCGCCTACCTTATCTAACCTTCACTTAATTATTGCCCTTTAGGTCGCCCCTAGTTAGATGGTAGAGCAGAGATTGAATCGTAGTTCTGCGATGAAATGCTTGACGCCAGACAACTGATCTTGGCCCATCAATAACCTCAGCAGATACCTCTTCCCCTCGATGGGCAGGTAAACAGTGCATAAAGATCGAATCACTTGAAGTAAATGCCATTAACTCTGGAGTTACCATAAATGGTTTTAGAGCTGACATTTTTTCTGCCCGATCAGATTCAGAATCACCCATGGACATCCAGACATCTGTGTATACAACGCTCGCTCCGGTTACTGCAGCTTTCACATCATTTAGAACTTCAATCTTTGCTCCTGATTTATTAGCAATTTTATTGGCAGCATCAACAACTGAACTATTTGGGGCCCATTTACCTCCAGGCGTAGCAACAACAATATGAGCTCCCATTGTTGCTCCCATAATTAACCAAGCAGTTGCAACATTATTGCCATCGCCAACATAAACAAACTTTCTACCTGAAATATTTTTACCAAAGTTTTCTCTTATCGTTAGCCAATCTGCCAATAATTGTGTTGGGTGATCATCATCAGTTAATGCGTTTATAACTGGAACTGATGCGCACCTACCAAGTTCATCAACATCAGATTGAGCAAAAGTTCTTACAATAAGCGCACTACAAAACCCAGAAATTATTTTCGCAGTATCTGAAATAGTTTCGCCTCTACCGATCTGTAATTCATCACCTCGTAAGAAGACTGGGGTGCCACCTAAATGGGCAACTGCCGTTTCAGAGGCTAAACGAGTTCGAGTAGAAGACTTAGTCATATAAATTGCAACAGTTTTTTTAGATAGGGCTTTCTTGGAGCGTAAAGGCTTGCTTGCAAACTTGGCGGCAGTATCTAGCAATAGCTCTATATCTGCCTTTGATAAGTCGGCAGTGCGTAGAAGATCCTTTAACTTTGTGCTCACTGGTAAATGGTAGGCGATATTTTTAGATTAGGATTTGCCTATGGGTTTTCTTGATGATTTACGCGGTAAATCTGGTAAATCAGGGGTGCTAGAAGATGAAAGATTGGCATCAACTGATGAAGGCGATCATGAGCGATTTTCACATTATGTAGACAAAAATAAGATCACCGAATCTGCTGTAACTGGAAAACCAGTTCGCGCCCTGTGTGGTAAAAAATGGGTTCCAAATCGAGATCCTCAGAAATTTCCAATCTGTCCAACATGTAAAGAGATTCATGCTCGCTTAAAGTAATTTCTCAGAAATAAGCGATACCCTAAAATTCATGGGATCGCGTAAATTATTTATAACCTTACTTTCAGTAGTTTTATTATTTTCAACTAGCATCCCAGCATCAGCAGATAAGCCACCAAGAAGAATACTTTCTGGTTGGTTGCCGGACTATTCACTTAGCAGAAACCTCCCAACAGTTGAAGGAAATCTGGACCTAATCAGAGATGTATCTCCATTTTGGTATGGATTAACTGGAGAGAATTCGATTAAGGATAAATACGCTTTAGGTCGATACACAACACCAAAAGAAAGTGTGATTGCAAGATTAAAATCAAATAATATTTTGTTATTACCAACGATTACTGATGATAATGGGAAATTAGTACTTGCAAATATGCTGGCAAGGGAGAGTGCTAGAAATAATATTGTTCAATCACTTAAGTCATTAGTTTTAAAACATAACTATGATGGAATTGATTTAGATTTTGAAACCTTTTATACAAAAGATGGTAGATCGAGTTGGCCAGCTTTAAAGCCTAATTGGATACTGTTTATCCAACAACTCTCTAATGAGTTACGAGCACAAGGAAAATTACTATCAGTCACAACTCCACCAGATTTTGCAAAGGAAACAAAACGTGCTGGTAACTCTGTTTACTCATGGGCAGAGATAGGACCATACATTGATCGATTAAGGATTATGGCTTATGACTTTTCTACTTCTAATCCCGGACCAATTGGTCCAATTGCCTGGACAGAAGATGCCGTTAAGTATGCAGTAACCCAAATGCCAGCTTCAAAAGTATTTCTTGGTATCCCTGGATATGGCCGTGATTGGGTAACTAAAGTAGAAGGAGTCTGTCCTACTGCGTTTGCATCCTCTGTAATAGTTGGTGCAAAAGCAGCAGTAGTTATGCGAGAGGCGTTAAATCTTGCAAGAAATAACAATGCCGTACCTATCTATAACGATAAACATGCAGAATCTACTTTCACATATAGGAAAACTTATATGGATCCAACAAATTCATCTATTTTCTGCACAGCAAGTAGAACTGTTTGGTTTCCAGATGAAAAAAGTTATGCAGTTCGCACAAATTTAGTTGGAAAGTATCGTTTGGGTGGGATTGCTGTTTGGACATTTGGTATGGAGAATGTAGCTGCAATGAGTGCGGTTCGAGAGATTGCTAAATCAATAGCCCCAGACCAAGTAGTGGCTACAATTTCAACTGATTTAGAGCAAATACCTTATGGATCAATTGTTAACCTAAATGCTTCATTTAAATTACCAGATAAGACACCAGTTTCTGCCTTAAATGTTAGATTTGAAATTAAAAATAGTAATGATACAAATTGGCGAAGTATCTCTGTAGGTACAACCGATGCAGCTGGATTAATTTCACTACCGGTAGTAATCGGTGAAAAGAGTTCAATTAGATTAGTTTCAGAGGGAAGTTGGGAGCGAGATGAGGGAAAAACGGCAGAAAAAACAATCTCAGTTGTCCCAAAAATAGTGCTGCCATTGCCAACCTCAGTAAAGGTTGGCGCAACCTACCCAGTTACTGGTCAACTATTTCCTAGGGTTGCTGGAGTAAAACTTTCAGTAGTCCAAGATGGCAAGCCGGCCACAAGTGTGACTACCGACAACAACGGAAGCTTTACCTTTAATATTGCACCCGCCACTACCGGAGTGCACACCTACCAGCTCCTAATGAATGCTAGTCCAAAAAATTCTGCCGCCAGTAGTGAGATCTTTACCATTTTGGTTAGATAATTGGGGCATGAGTTCGCAAACCCAAGTCGAAGAGGTTTTAGATTTAAGTAAATTTTTCGATCATTTATGGGTAACTATTGTTTGGGATGATCCAGTTAATTTGATGAATTATGTTACCTATGTTTTTATAAAACTATTTGGCTTCTCAAAAGAAAAAGCACATGAGCTTATGATGCAGGTTCATAATGAAGGAAAAGCAGTTGTGGCATCAGGTACTAGAGAAGAGATGGAAAGAGCTGTACAAAGATTGCATGAACATGGGTTATGGGCAACATTACAAAGAGAAGACCATGGGCGAGTTTAAAGGTTCTCCGCTTACGGGCGATCTATCGGTATCACTAAGTAATGATGAGTTACATATCCTTATAAATTTAGTCGAGCAATTACTTGAACTCTTAGGCGAAGGCAACTTCAACCATCACTACCAATCTGATGATCCATTCGCACAACTTATGGCCGCAAGTATGGGTAACTTTGAATCACCAATTTCACAACCAGAAGATCCAGTACTACGAAGACTTCTACCTAATGCCTACTCAGATATTGAAAGTGCGGATGAGTTTCGTAAATACACCGAGCCTGCGCTTAGAAAGTTAAAGCAAGATCATCTGTTCTATCTACGGGAGCAATTAGTTTTTCCAGTAGATCATGAGCTAGAAAGAGCAGATATTGCAGTTACTGATCCAACTCAATGGCTGATTGCAATTAATGATATTAGATTGGCACTTTCAGTCAGATTAAATATTGATCAGAGTAGCTTTGAAAAGTATGAGTTGATGTTAGATACTGATCAACAGAAACCACTTTTTGCAGTTTATTTCTGGCTAGGTGGAATCCAGGAGAGCTTGATTAGCCATATATAAATAAAAAAAGCGGGGTCAATTTCTTGACCCCGCTTAAATTAATCTAGACGATTAGTGATCGTCCTTCATTCCCTCAGCTACGGATTTCATCCTTGCAATCTTTAGGATTGTTAGACCAAATACGCACTTAGCTAATACGTCTGCGATTGTGTAACCAATCTGACGATTAACAAACGCTGCTGGATCCAGTGCATCTTGACCAAGAATTGGTAGCAGGTATGCAATTGGATAAACGCCC
>Ga0082207_1000109_pt1 | contig 48343 bp, 36 predicted proteins | sample LakMenEpi10Aug09_FD_71540 | JGI IMG/M metagenome (GOLD analysis project Ga0082207, IMG submission 71540) | reverse complement strand
AAAAACGATTGGTATGTGCGAATTTCTCGAAGGATACTCCAAGAGCGATCGGCTGCAGGAAAGTTGGATCGCGATGTAGTGGCTAGCCAATTGCAAGAGCTTGTAGCGAGCGAAGACGAAACGCGAGTGCTTCGAGGTCTGTGGCTTGCGCACGCAACAGGCTTGCTCGATGATGCGAAACTCGAATCGCTCGTAGATCATCCTTCCCCTTACGCAGTGGCTTGGGCGATCCAATTGCTTTGCGAAGACAAAAAAGTCAGTCCATCGGTTCTCACAAGATTCGAACAAATCGCGTCCAATGGCAAAACTGATCCTATGGTCAGACTCTATTTGGCTTCAGCGATTCAGCGCCTGGAACTCGATCAGCGCTGGGGGATTGCCCAAGGCCTCCTGAGCCATGAAGCAGACAACAAGGATAAGAATATACCATTGGTCAGTTGGTATGGAATTGAGCCGCTGGTGACTAAGGATCCCAAGAGGGCATTGGAGTTAGCCGCTGCAAGTCGTTTGGGATTGGTTGCTCAGTACATCGTCCGCCGCGCAGCGTCTGATGCCCAAGGTCTCGAAGCCTTGGTTTCCCAAATGACTTCATGGCCAGCACCCAAGCAGAAGGAAACCCTCGAGCAAGTACTCCAATCGATGGAGGGACGAGTCAATGTGCAGCAGCCTCAGAATTGGAAGGAAGCCTACGAGCAACTCTCGAAAGCCCAGGAGCCTGAGATCAGGGATTTGGCGCTTCGAGCAGCGGTGGCCTTTGGTGACCAGCGAGCCTTCCCACAACTTCGTCAACGCTTGGTCGATAAAGATCGATCGATGGCTGAGCGGCTTGGAGCCTTGGATACTTTGGTCAAAGGCCGCGATAAGGAGCTCGCTCCAAGCCTCTATGCGATCCTTGATACACAGGAATTGCAGTCACCTGCAATCAAAGCTTTATCGGCAGTTGCGGATTCCCAAGCTGCCGAAAAACTGCTCGCACTGTATCCCCAACTGAACAAAAACGCACGCGAGGATGCCGTTGCAACCCTGGTCTCTCGCGCCCCGTTTGCTGAAAAACTTCTCGATGCGGTTGAGTCTGGAAAAGTCGCAAGATCGGATGTGCACGCGTTCCACGTCCGTCAGATGGTCAGCCTCAATGACAAGCCGCTTGTCGAGCGTATCAACAAATCCTGGGGCAAAGTCGGCACCTCCTCCGAAGAGCAGCAACAAGCCATCGAGAAATACAAATCGCAGTTGACCAAGAAGGAATTGGCCAAGGCGGATGTCAGCCAAGGTCGCTTGCATTTCAACAAGCACTGCCTGGCATGCCATCAACTCTTCGGTGCGGGAGAAAAAGTCGGCCCAGACCTGACCGGCTCGAATCGAGCTGATTTGAACTACATCCTTGAGAACCTCGTCGCGCCCAATGCGGTCGTGGGCAAGGATTACCAGATGACGTTGCTGCAACTCGATGACGGAAGAGTTCTATCGGGATTGATTACTAAGGAGACCGACAGTGCGGTGACCCTCAAGACGATCAACGATCTGGTGGTTGTTGCCAAGGATGAAATCGCACAGCGAAAGCTCTCGGAGTTATCGCTTATGCCCAACGGACTCCTCGAGCAAATGCAACCACAGGAGATTAGAGATCTGATCGGCTATTTGGCTAGTCCCGCCCAAGTCCCACTTCGAGGACCTCGCCCAGATTTTGATTCCAAAGGAAATGTGCTCGGAGCCATCGAAGGCGAATCGATGAAGGTGCTTCAGAAAAGCCGTGGCAATGCTCAGGGACAAGACATGCGAGGGTTTGCCAAAGACCGATGGTCTTCGGGCCAGCAGCTATGGTGGACCGGAGGCCAACCTGTGGACACTCTGAGCTTGGAATTCGAGATCCCGCAAGAAGGTAAGTACGAACCGCAGATCGTTTTGACCAAGGCCAGGGACTATGCCATCGTCCAGTTGCTACTCGATGATGTTCCCCTTGGAGAACCTATCGATGCGTACAATACTCCCGATGTGATCACCACAGGTCTGCTAAAGTTTCCCTCAAGAAGTTTGACTCAAGGGAAACATGTTCTGAAGGTGCAGATCTTGGGCAAGCATCCCGATGCGGCTCCCGGCTATATGGTCGGTATCGACTTTTTAAAGCTGGTACCCGCCGGGAATTAAAGATTTCCTAGATCAAGACTGGCTTTTGGAGTTTGCGGCGAACTGGCACCCACTGGCCCACATGCATCATCGTGTGGGACACAAGGATCACCGCCAAAGATCCAATGGTCGGAAACTTTCCACGCCAGTACTCAGGACTTGGTTTTTCAAGGTCTTGGTCGCTTAGCCGATCAATAGCGGTCAAGATCGCTGAGTCCAGTTTGGCGAATAATTCTTCGTACTGAACCTTCGTCATAAAATCCTTGGGGTCATCACTGGCGGCAGTCGCCTTCGAGTGCATCGCATCAAAACCTTCGGGCAGAGCTGGGGCTGAACCAGGGAGAATCGAATTGAGAATGCTTGTATTGGAACTGATGAGGTGACCAAGTTGCCAAGCGATGTGATTGCAACCAGGACCAGGACGCATCATGAGTTCAGCGTCGGTCAGATCGCTAATGTAACTAGAGTAAACCATTTGCGTGGTTTTGAGCGATGCTTTCAATACGTCTTGAGCTCTCATGCAATCACCTTTGAATCTATGGATGTGTGAAACTAGATAAGATACGCAATCTCATCGTTTCACGATTCTAACCTCAAGTCTTGCCTTTGAAAAACCTGCTTCTAGGATTACAAAGCAACCGCCGTGTTTTGAAAATTTGACCGAGTATCTCAACAGATGCTGGCATTAAACTGGATCGTTTATTGCAAATAGTGAGGTCTGGTTTCAAAAAACGGAATGTTTAGGAATCTTATGTCCAGGATGGAACGTTAGTTGCTCTAAGTTATTCGCTCTAGGTGCCAAGACAATCCAAGGAGGTAAGAAAAATGCTTTTACTGCTGACCTGTTACGCGCTGCTCCAAGCGATCAAGTGCAATCCGAAAAGGTTTGCAAGGATGCTGGCCCTATGGTTGTTCGTTCAATTCAGTGCTGGTGTATTGGGCCAGGTAGCTTTTGACGTCAATGCATCGGCACCCGTGCGTTCCCTCTACGCACACTCGGCCTTTGCAAGGACACCCAACTCCCGACTAGTCTCGCTCGAACTCGATGTTTCGACACTTTTCCAGCCTGGTGCGGAACAAGCGGTCAAGGAAATCATGGTTCAAGCCGTATGCCGGCGCGATGATGTGGTCGTGGTCGACTACTGGCCAAGAACCGAACTGCAGTCGGACATTGACGGTCCGGTGCAAGTTCTGCAAGAGCGGGATCAGGCCCGCGATGGGAATCTCCAGGGCTTCGGTGGTTACCCAGGTATCGGAAGTGTCTCGGGTGCTTGGAACCAATCCGATTATCAATCGCAAAGCGTTCAGTTTCTTCAGCGGCCAGCCAGAGAACTGACCGTTGCTGCTGGCACTACCAATCGGCAACGAGGAGTCTATTTCAAGATGAGGCCTAATAGTCAAACGACCATCGAGGGTTCGAGAAAACTCGGTGTCTTGCTGAGCGTTCCAGAAAATTGGAGAGCGGATTTGATGGACGTGACGGTCCAAGCCGCTGGACTTGAGCCACCCCATTACCGCAAGGAGGGGGTTCTTGCCCGTCAGTCCTTTGTGGTGGCCGTGTACCAAGAAAACGATTCGGTGGCCAGCGCCGCGGCAGCCGAGTACGTCAAGCACCAAGCCAACTTGATTCGCTGTGTAAAGCTGTTTTCAAAGACCATTGAGCAAAGGAGCTTCCCAACCCCATTTCACAAGATCGGAGCGAAGCTTGATCTTTACGAGCCTGAAATCCCTGACAACTGGCTCGATGCGATTGTTTACAAGCCGGGTATGTTTCATCACACCCGTCTCTCAGCCTTACCAGTGGATGTTAGGGTCGCAATCATGAATTTTCAGGATCAAAAATTGCGCATCGAGACTCTCTCTGGAGTTGCTTCCAAAATAAACAGCAAACCTTCGATGCCGCAGAATCCAACAGCCAAAGAGCCCCAGACTTATACGCTTGGATACCGAGGCCTTGCCAATGGCACGAGCCGTTAAAGAATCAGGGTTTTGCTCAGTTCGCCTGCGGTTTCCTTGACGAATCGAGGAACCGCATAGCCAGATAATTCTCGGCGAAGTCCAGCGACCAATGCTTCTCCGAGACTCTCATCGCACTCGTAGTGGGCTGCGCCCGCGACTCGATCGAGTTGATGCAAATAGTAGGGGATCACGCCCGAATCAGCGAGTTTCCTGCAAAGATCTTTTTGGGCTTCGAGTGTGTCGTTGACTCCACGCAACAAAACCGCCTGATTCAATAGCACCACCGAGGATCGTCGTAGTTTTGCAATAGCCTGCATCAATGGCCGATCGATTTCATTGGCATGATTTACATGCAGTACCATATAGATCGACTTAGGAGACTCCGCTCCCACAATAGCTTCCAGTTGCTCGATGAAATCCGCATCGATTCGATTTGGAATCATTACCGGAAAACGGGTGTGGATCCGAATTCGCGAGACATGTTCGATGCTCGAAATTCTGTTGATCAAGCCAAAGAGCTTGGCGTTTCCCAACGACAGCGGATCCCCGCCCGACAAGATGACTTCCTCGATCGCCCGATGGTCTTGAATGTATCTGAGCGAATCGTCCCACTGCGAAAGACTTCTGGGAGAGTCTTCGTAAGGATAGTGTCGTCTAAAGCAGTACCTGCAGTGTACGGCACAAAGGCCCGTTGCGATCAGCAGCGCTCTGGATTGGTATTTGTGAAGAACACCCGCAGAGCGTGCGGATAAACCATCTCCCACAGGATCGAATCCAAAGCCTGTTGCTTGAGCGTTTTCTTGGGCTAAAGGCAAAACCTGCAGAAGTAGCGGATCATAGGGGTCGGATTTTTCAATCCTTTCAATGTATTCGCGTGGTACCAAAAGCGGAAAGCTAGGATTCGAATCCAACTCAGGCAATTGCTCACGTGTCAAAGACAGTAGCGTCAAGAGTTCCTCAACCGAACGTACTGCTCGCCTGAGGGACTCTTGCCAAGTTACCGCGATCGACTCGATGTGCCGATCAGATCCCATCGGCCTGATCCGCTTGCTTGAGACCCGGGGAATACTCGTTGATGACAAACAGGATCCCGGCGATGCAAAAGGGGATCAGATAATAAATGATTCGAAACATGATCACTGCCGCCACGATCGAAGCAGTTCTGTCGGTTCCAGATCCTTCAAGAAACGCTAAGAGGATCCCTTCGAGCAGTCCGTATCCACCGGGCACGTGAGTCAGTACGGCAGCGATCTGAGCGGTCAAATAAGCGATCAGAACCGTCGAAAAATTGATCTTGTCGGGTCCCACGATATCCGGTGGAAGCAAGATATACAGCGTTGTGGTAGCAAGCAAAAAATCCAGGGCCGAAACCACCAATTGCATCGCCGAAAGTCTAAAAGGGGGTAATGAAATCGACATCCCCTTAAAACGAACGGGCTTTCGAATCAGTAAGCAAGCGCCCAAATAAGCGAGCACACACCCTAGAAAGATGTAGCCAAACATCTGGTGGCTCAATTGGACATCTCCAAAGAGCTTTGATTCAATCCGAAAATGCTCTTCGACCGACGGAGGCAAATGGATCGGTAAGGCAATAAACGCGATGCCAGCAAGCAGAAACAGTCCGAGCCAAAAAGTGACGGACAAAATCGATACCAATCCGATGATCTCAAGGGTACTAAACCCCCACTTCGAATACATCCGATACCGAGCTACATTACCACCAAAGAGCCAGCCAAGCACATTGCCAGAGGCGTAACCGACGATCGCTCCTGCCATCATTCGTCGGAACGAGAGCTGCTTTCTCATAAATCGAATGGCGATCCAGTCGTAGCCTGTGAGTATCAAATAGTTGATGGCCGTCAGGATCAACGCTCCGATAACATGGATTAGAGGCAAACTCTCAAAACCATTTTTTACCTCTTCCCAAGTCACCCCCTTAAGCTTCTTGGAAACAAACCACATGGCCACGAGCATCACCACGATGACGGCGGTGAATTTGAATGCGTCACCGAAGCGGCCCAGCGTAGGACCTGCACCAAGCCCCTCGCTTTGATCCACATAAGGGGTGTACGGGGACTCGGCTTTCGAGTCAGGATCAGATTGCTCTGGAAAGGCCATGGACACTCATGAAAAAAGATAAAATCACCGGTCACGATAGTATAGCTACGAAAATCCCTCTCGCCGAGGCTTGCTGGCTGTTTCGCAGCCAAGTAACCGATTGGCAGAAATAGGGGATCTGGGCAAGTTTTCGCAGACAAAACGAAAACTTCGGTTTTTCCTTCTCTGCAGTCCGATACCGACTGCATCGATCTATTTCTGCTCCCCGAGTGGGGGTTTCTATTCGTGAGGTTGATATGCGCAGAATTCATCCAATCGCTCGTTGTTTTGCTCTTTTGAGCTTTCTTTCTGCGACGGCATTGCCCTTGCTAGCTCAATCCCGTAGCGACATCGTCGTGCCCGGCACAGGCGTACAACTCAATCAAGTCGGCGATGACTTCGAAGACGAATCGTGGGACTTTATACCAAATAACCCAAAGAGCACCGAAGACATCGACGAAAACCAACGTCAGCCGATGGGTAAATCGACCAACGGCCGATGGTACGAAGGGGCCAAGCGCGGGCATCCTGATATCGTAAAACGGGTTCCGACCCCACCGGGTGGAATTCCCGGCAGCCAGGGTTCGATGCTCATGAAGTCCCTGTACACAGGGATTCCAAATCGCCCTAGTCACAAAATGCATCAGGACGATTTCATCTGCAACGTGCAATACCGACTCGGAGGGACTCTGAAGGTCTCTCAGTCGCCAAACGTGACAACACGCGTCTTCATCCCACCCTTGGATGAATGGGAAAACCGAAACGGCCCTCACTTTGCCTTCCGAGCCGCAGTCGAGACGACCGTCATGGAGAACAAGACCAAGTTTCTCTTCTCGAGTAAATCTCAAAAGGACGAAGTCTACTGGCCAGGCTTGTTTATCCTAAGGGGCACCAAGCAAGTCGACGGCAAGAACGTTCCTTATGCGTACTTCCGAGTCCGTGCAGATCGCAACGGAGGGGATTTCCTAGGCCCTGAAATTCCTGTAACAGGTTGGTGGACTCTCGGACTATCGTTCACCCCAGATGGATTGGTGCACTACTTCGCAAGACCAGGTGTTGAAGAACTTCGTCGAGAGGACTACATCGCGACTTCGATGCCCTACGGATATCGTTGCGAAGAACTCCGATCGTTCTTCTACAACGTAGTCAACGGAGATAACGGACGGGATTGGACCACCGATTGGATCGTCGATGATCCCAAGCTTTACATTATTCAGAACACGCGGATGGCAAAGAAATAGCTAGCTACTTCTTATAGGACTCCTCGAAGAGTTTCTGCTGAGCGGCAACGCCGTTGAGCTCTCCTTGAGTTTGTTGTAGTTTTGTCATAACCGCATCGAGCGCTTGCTGATGGGGTGCCATCTCCTTGGCCAAGTTATTCTTGGCCTCTTGAGTGGCAGCCATCATCGCTTGCAATTCAGCCAGTTGCTTTTCAAGTTGAGCAATCGCGGCTTGCGTTTGATCCATCTTGGACTTGACGGCAACCAAGTTGTTTTGAATGGGCTGTGCCTCAGCGTTCACTTGAGCGATCGCTGTTTCCAACGCGGTCTTCTTAGTCGCATAATCGTTGGCCAATCCGTTAAACCGAACCAATTCTTGCTCCAATGCAGCGATCTCGGCAGCAAGTCCGTTGGCTGAAGCATTAGCACCGTCGGCCTTGGCCTGGGCCGCCACCTGCTTGTCAGTAGCTACCTTGAGTTCGGCCACCAACTCCTCTAGGCGTTTGTCTGCTGCAGCCTTGGTTTTGTTCAGCTCGGCGAGTTTGTTCATCGCATCGGCGTACTCTTTGCTCTTGGCCGCATTGGCGGCCGTGAGGTCGACAACTTCTTTATCAAACTGGGCCTTCTGAGCATTGATTGCGTTGAGCTCATTGGTCAGCTGCGTTAGAGCTGCAGCCTTGGCCTCGACCACCTTGCCTGCTTCGGCGATCTGATTGTCCAATGCTGCCGGGTCGGGCACTTGGCCTTCCTTTTGCTTTTGCAATGCAGCTAAAGCATCATCAGCTTGCTTCTTTTCCGCAGTGGCTTGGTTGACCTGAGCAGTTTTTGCCACGATCGCTTCTGCAACCTTGGCAACCTCTGCTTGTTTGGCAGGGATCTGAACCGCGTACATATCGACCGTCGCTTTGAGCTGATTCGAAACATTCGTGGTTTCTGTGATTTGGGCCACGTAGGTGGCGAGCAAATTTTGGTGGTCGGTATTGGCTTTCTGAACGGCCGCAGTCTGAGCTACCTGTTGGGTAAGTTCGGCAACAGCAGCTTGGGCAGCAGCGGCCAATTGGGCATGGCGATCTTTATTGGCAGCAATCGCCATTTCGAGAGTTACCGGGTTGGCCGCTAGCCTCTTCTCATCCTTTGGATCGGCCCTGAGCCACACGCGAACATTTCCGAGCCAATCTCCAGCCACGACGTGTTGCGAGTCGACCGTGATGGCAACTTCCTGGCCCGCTTCATCAAGTGCTGGCATCTCTCCTGCAGCATTGCCCGCTGCGTCCCAGACCTTTACTTTGCGATCCTTACCCGTTGAAACCATAACGCCATCATTCGCGATAGCGATCGCTGCGGCTCCCCCTGGGTGCGCATCCCAGGACTTGAGCAGCTTGCTCTCGTTCATGTCCCACATCTTGAGCGTACCGTCGAGCGAAGCGCTCACAACAGCTCCCGAATCGGGTCGCCAAGCCAGCGAGCGTATCTCATTTTTATGGCCTTGAAGATCGGCATACATTTTCCCGGTTGCCGATTCCCAAATCACCAAACCGGCAGCGCGATCGGCTGTTGCCAACAGCAATCCATCCGGACTGAAGCGAACGGCATAGATCCAGTCGGTGTGCTTCTTTTGTTCCCATTTGCGCTCGCCGGTAAGCGTATCGTAAACGCGAACCATCTTCTGTGGACCGGCTAGAGCAATCAAGCGATTGTCATCACTGATGTCGGCTGCCATCACGATATCGAGCTCATCACCTACCTTGGCGATTCTATTTCCAGTTGCCAAATCGCATAGGACCGCATAACCATCGACACTATGACGACCACCACCGATCAAGATCAACTTGCCATCGCGCGAAAATGTGATCGATTGTGGCTCACCCTCTGGGAAAGGCAAAATTCCCATCAATTGTCCAGTGATCGAGTGGTACAAGGTGACTTGCCGTTGACCACCGACAGCGATCAATGGAGACCAAGGTGCAGCGCCAAGTGCGGAGATCGACGAAGCTTTAGCGGTAAACAGAGGCGTTTGTTTGAGAACCGACGCAGGCATCGGCGGTGGTCCTTCGGGACGACCTGCTGCTGCCACGCTGATTGCCGCTGCATTGGCCATCGGTTTGCGAATCGCAGAACCACTATTCTCAGGCATCCCTTGTTCGACCCAGGTCTTGAGAAGATCGATCTTGGCCTGAGCGATCTTATCCTGCATCGGAGGCATCGTCGGTTGCTCTTTGTGAGCCGTCAGCGCATAGAGCCTCGAGGAATCCAAATCGCCAGCCACCAAGACCTCACCGCTACTGCCACCGGCCATGGTCGCTTGATAGCTCTCTAACGACAAGCCACCTTTCTTTGCGTTGTTGTTGTGGCACGACGAGCAATGCTCGCGAAAGATCGGCTTGATATGATCATCGTAGGTGATCTTCGCCGCGTCTTGGGCATGCATGCACATGGTAAGGGAACTTGCAAAGGCTCCTGCCAACATGGGAGCCAATGCACTGAAATAGACAGATCGATGGTTGCGCATCGGAGGTCTTGATCTTGTTAGTGTCAGTTAGTGATTGAAAATGAACTCGCGGCTATTGAGAACCGCCCAAAATACATCGTGAAGCCCTTGGTCGGGATTAGCCGATTCACTGATCAGTTGCATGAGCCTTGCTCGCTCTGATTCCGTTGGCTTTCTAGATAGACACCGCAAATAAATCCGATCGATAATCGCATCGGGCGTCAGGCCGTCCTTCTTCCAATTCTGAATCAATTGACCTTGGTTGATCTTGCCGCTGATGGTTCCACCATTGATCAAGTGGAGGGCTTGGGATAACGATGGGTCCGTGGTCGCTTCGTCAGCACAGACAGTTGCCCGAGCACTTCTACCGAAGGTATTCAAGAAGTAATTGCTCGTGGCTCCATCGGCGATTTGAACCGCACGGGCACCAAGAGGCAATCCACGGAATTTGTCTTTGGTTGTTGTCACCTGGGAAATGCAATCGAGCATGTTCTCGGCCGGGATCCGACGAACAGTCGCATGCGAGTAGTTCCGCAAATCGTCCTCGTTGCCAGGAACCGGTACGGTGGTTCGTTGATAAGTCTGCGAATTGCAGATGTCTCGCACCAGTTGCTTGATGTCATACTTGTACTCGATGATTTTTGCAGCGAGTGCATCGAGCAACTCCGGATTGCTTGCCGGATTGCTAGCGCGGAAGTCATCCACCGGATTGACGATTCCTACACCTGTAAAGTGTGCCCAAATTCGGTTCGCTACACTCTTTGCAAAGAATGGATTCTCATTGCTAGTCATCCACTCGGCTAGCACCACACGACGATCCTTGCCATCGGTGGCCGCAGGCCCACCACCTAAAAATCGCGGCTTGACAACGGCCCCTCCAACCGGGTGATTGACTTCGCCACCCCCACCGTTAAAGACCAGGATCTGACGGTAGTCTTCACTTTGCTTTCTTCCGACTTGAGAGAAGAAAGCAGCAAACCCATAGTAGTCGTCCATCGTCCATCGATCGAACGGGTGATTGTGGCACTGAGCACACTGAGTTCGAATGCCCATAAAGACCTGGGCGACATTCTCAGACATCTTCAAGCGGTCTTGCTCGACTTGGTAAAAGTTTGTCGAAGGGTTTTGGAACGTACCCCCCGTTGCCGTGAGCAACTCACGAACAATCTTATCAAGCGGTGTATTTGAAGCGATCTGATTGATCAGCCAGTTGTAATAGAGATAAGCCGCTTTGTAGGAGACCTGATTGTTGCTTTTGATCATCAATAGATCAGCCCACTTCATCGCCCAAATTTCGCTGAACTCCTTGCGACCTAAGAGGGTCTCGATCAATGCCGCACGCTTGTTCGGATCGGTGTTTGCAAGAAAGTTGGTTGTCTCTTCTTCAGTCGGCAACAACCCGGTAATGTCTACCGTGACTCGGCGAACAAACTCATCGTCGGAGCAAAGTCCGCTGGTTGGCAAACGGAGTTTCAACAGCTTGGCATCCACCAACGCGTCGATGTAGTTGCCTGGGCTAGGCTTAAACTCATACTGCATTCCAGCCGGCAAGGCCAAAACTTGGGTGCCGACGGTGTGGGTATCAAAGCGGGCCATCACGAAAGCTTCGCCGCGGACTCCACTGGTGACTGTCCCGTTGGCATCGACCGCTCCGGTTCGCTCGTTGTTGGTCGTAAAGCCAGCAAGATCCCAAACATCACGCTGGGTGCCATCGGCGTAAGTGGCTACTGCCACCAATCGCTCCTTGGCACCTTCTCCCTCGAGGACCATTTGCGTCGGGTACAAATCGACTTTGGTGACCGCCGGAGGACGAGCCGCATCTGCCGGTGCACCGGCTTGAAGCCACGCGAGAACCGTTTGATAGTGTTTGCTACCGGGTTCAATCTTCTTGCCGCCCGAATGCTGCACGCTTCCGGTAGCCTTGAGCAACAGCAAGCTTTGATCGGGTACCGCTAGATTGATACGGCGAATCCCGATTTCACGAGTGATTCTCTGATAATCCCCTAATGGATCGAATCCAAATAGGCTCAGTCGAAAGCCATCCTTGCCCCGTGCAGCCCCGTGACACGATCCGGTATTGCAACCAACCTTGGTGAAAATCGGTAGCACATCCCTCTCGAATCCTACGGTTCGAGGGGTCTGGCTTTGGGTGATCTCCAATGTGGATCGAGCTTCTAACCCATTGAAACTGACGACCAACTGAGTTGCTCCATCAGCCACCGGATAGATCACCAAATTCTCTAGTTTGGCAACCGCAGGATTCTCCAATTTCCACTGGACTTGATCCGATACGTCGATGGTAATCCCATCGGACCTGGTCGCTACGGCAATCACATGCTGCAGATCGTTCGAGGCACTGATCTTGATCGCCGGCGGATAGACCGCAAGCGATTTATAGGCCACTGCTGCAGGAGCCGGTGCCGGTGCAGGAGTCGGTGCAGGAGTCGGTGCAGGATCTGTCGCAGGCGCTGGATTAGCCGCTGGTGCTGGATCCTGGGCCGATATCGGCAAAGACCCAACTGCTGGCCACCCAAAAGCAAGAGCGCCTAGCAATAGGCTTGTTCTTGTAAATCTTAAAGTTCGCATGATTAAACTATCGGTAGTCGGAGTGTTACGGCTGTTTAAGGCTTGGCGCCTTTTTGCTGACGCAGTTGTTCGAGTCGGCTCAGTGGTTTTTCGGTCGGAGCGGCCGGAGCAGGAGTAGGCATCGGAGCTGCTGCAGCCGGGGCAGGGGGCGGGGCCACCGGCACATCGATCTGCACCTCGGCATTGCCATTGGTTTGAGAGATCAAACCTTTATCGTTGGTGACCGTACCGCGAGCCACAATCGTCTTGTAATTTCCCGCTCGGGTCTCCGGGGGGATCGTCAGCGGAAATACCAACTGCTTGGCATCGGCGGCCAAGGCTAGCTTTGGAGTCGCACAGGTGGTTCCTGGAGGCAGCCCCAAAATCTCCACTTCAACGGTTCCCTCAGCAGGACGCTTTAGTTCGATTCCAACAACCACATCAGCAGGTTTGCCTTGCTCGGCCATGGTCTTGGTGAATTTGAACTGAAACAATGCGTCCTGGACATCCAGTTCGATAAACTCCGATGCGATCGTCACAGGTCCAAAGCCGCTGTCGGTGCTGGCCAGAACCAGAATCGGCGACTTGCGAATCGCTGCTTGGTTGTTGGCTGTAATGCTCATCTGAACGGTTGACTGATCCCCAGGGATAGTCACCGGTGAGGCTCCAATGCCCGGAGGTGCAGTCAGCAATCTGACGTTGATCGGTTTGTCAAAACCCGGATTGCGTTTGGCATTGATGGTCAAGTTCATCGAACCGTTTCGAACGATCGGAACTTGGGGTTGCACGATCTCGATATCATACGGAACAGCATCGACGATGTTGACGGCCAAGCGATCGTGCCACATGCCCCAGACGTCGACGTTATTCTGGCCTCGAATCAATTGTGTTCTTTGATTGAGAAACCCGGTAAGCGTTCTTTCGGGGGAGATGGTTAAGCTTGCTGAAAGGTCGACAAGCTTCGAAGCGTTAGCTGCATCGGGTGCAGCTCGAAAAATCATCTGAATCAAACTTTGATCTGCCGCCACTAGGCCGTCAGAATGGGTAGCACCCGCGGGAAGATCTGGAACGCTGATGCGTCCTTCGCCCCCGACGTTCTTGCGGACCAAGTTTGCTTCAATGGCCATCCGTGCACCCTTGGGCACATTGACGACTTGGGATACGTAACGCTCTTGTTCGTTGACCGTCGTTTGAACCTCGGCATCCGCAGGAGCCACTTCGACTCGATAAACAAAGTGCTTGCCACCCCGCCCCAAATGATCCGAAACACAAACGGCATACTTGCCATCCTCGGGAACCTTGAAACTCAGGTAGCTATCCGGACCGCCTTGGTCGTCGTTGGATGCAAGTCCGCCTCCGCCGACCTTGAAGATCTGCAAGACTGGATCGACTTGAGATCGCAATGGGGTTCTAGCATGAATGTTGATGTCGAGCTGTTGGTCTTTCTTGGCTTCGAATACCCAATAGTCTCGATCCTGTTCGGATTCCAAAACACCATTGAAGGCCACCGGCACTGGATGGGAAGTCGGTATGGCGTTGTAGTCTGAATTCGGCTCGCTTTCCAACACGTTCGGTAGCGAGTTGACACGCAACATGTTCGGAGAAGGAGCGATCAAACCTCCTTGTTGGGACCACACTCCTGCGGACTTGGTACGTGCATCTGCAGGTATATCAAAGGTTTCTTGCCAGGTATTGCCGAGCAGATCGATGCAAGTTGCTGTCAATGGTTGACCGGGCGGGCCACCGGCTGGCAAGATCGCTACAGGGCGAGGAAAGCCCCCGACGTGCAATCGGTACTTGCACTGGTCGTTGCCACCGAAACTGCTTTCCCGAACTTCGATGATATAGCGACCTTTGGCCGGTGCTACCATCGAGCAGAGGCAATCTTGTTGCAAGAAAACCGAGTCGTCGCTGGCGGTGATTTCGAAGCGGTTGGAATCATAGATAGCAACGTAAGGGTCGAAGAAGTTGTTTAGATAGGCGTGCCTAAGGCCTTCGAGTTCGACGTTTAGGCGTTGGCCAGCTTCTAATTCGACCGAGTAATAGTCGACGTCTTCATTCAGTACAACACCATCGATCGTCGAGTTAAAAGCGATCTCCTGAGCCTTCGTCAATTCGCTGTTTGGCTCGACTTCAGCAACGCTTGGCAATGCCGAGACACCAAAGAGCCGAAGATTGCTCTGACCAGTTGCGGTGATGACTCGGAACGGATGAAGTTGGGGCTTAGCATCCGCCGCAGCGGCGATCGTGACTTTGATGTTGTTATCGTCAACCTTGGTGATGTTGCTAGCGGTCAAACCAGGAGTGTAGAAGAGTAATTCTCGAGCATCGCCCAAGCGAGCCCCAGAAATTTGCACTTCAACGGATTGACCCCGTTGCACTCCGATAACCGACAACGCATTGGCTTCGGGTTGCGAAGCCTTCAAGGTTGTCCAACCCATCATGGCAAATGCACACCACAGGAAAGGGATCGCTAAGGCTAGTTTGTACCTAGAGCGAAGCATCATAGGCATACCGATTGCCATCGACCAAATCATCATGACGACCTCGTCGCTTTTTACTCAGAGTCAACGCGTTGTAAGGGGAGTTTGCCGATACCTTTAAGCGAGCAAATCGGTGACCACCTTGCCACCATCGCAGATCTCGATCGGACGATCGCCGGGAGCCATCAGCTCTTTGTCGGCGACGATGCCGAGCAAGTGATACATCGTTGTAGCCAAATCCTCTGGGGATACAGGATCGAACTCGGGCTCGGTTGCTGTTGCATCCGACGAGCCATAGATCAATCCACCCTTGATGCCACCACCGGCGAGCATAACGCTGAAGACCTTCGGCCAGTGGTCTCGACCTGCATCGTTGTTGATCTTGGGGGTACGACCAAATTCGCTGCTGACCATGACCAAGGTCTTGCTCAAAAGCCCTCGAGCTTCGAGATCCTCGATAAGGGTTGCAAGGGCTTGATCAAGAGGTGGCACGTCGCGTCGCATGCTCGCAGCGATCTGTCCGTGCATGTCCCAACCGCCATAAGTGACGGTCACCATTCGAGAACCGGCTTCAACCAACCGACGAGCCATGAGCAGCCGCTGGCCAGCGGGATTGCGTCCGTATTTGTCTCGCAAAGCGTTGTCTTCGGCCTCAATGTTGAAGGCTTCCCGGGCAGAGTCAGAACTGATCAGCGAGTAAGCTCGCTCGTAGAACGTGTCCATAGCCGTGAGATTGTCGGATTTCTGCTTGGACTCAAAATATTCATTAACTGCTTGAAGCGCCGACCGGCGACGACCAAAGCGTGCCATGTCGACGTCCCCTTGGAGGTTCAAGTCTTGGACTTTGAATCCTTTGTTGGCAGGATCTGCACCCAGGCTAAACGGGCCATAGCTGGAGCTAAGGTAGCCTGATCCGGAGAACTCATTGGGGTTATTGGGAATCGCAACATACGGTGGCAGGTTGTTGCGAGGGCCATACTCATGGCTGACCACTGAGCCGAAACTCGGATAGGACAAAGCCGGCGAGGGCTTGTAACCGGTGAACATGTTGTGAGTCCCACGTTCGTGGGCCGCTTCCCCGTGAGTCAGCGAGCGGATCACAGTGAACTTGTCTGAGATGCTTGCCAGACGCGGGACTGTCTCGCAAAAAACATCGCCCGTCTTGGTCTTGATCGTCTTCATCTCGCCGCGATACTCAAGCGGACTGTAAGGCTTAGGATCAAAGGTTTCTTGGTGAGCGATACCACCGGGCAAGAAGATATGAATGACGCTCTCGGCCTTTGCTTCGATGAAATCGTAGTGTTTCTTGTCGGCGCGAGCTTGCATGCGGAACATGTCGCCTAGGGTCAATCCCAGACCTCCCACAGCACCAACGGTTAGAAAGCCACGACGTCCCATTGGGTTACCTAAGCATCTCATCATTCGAACTCCTACACGCGTTTGGAAACAGGTTGATTGTTCAGTCAATAACTTCAGGATCACGAACGTTGTTCTGATCGCATCTGGGTGGGATTTAGCCTGCGGGTGCTCGTGTGATCAACAGCAAGCTTGTTGCGAATCAAGCTAGCAGTGTTGTAAGCATAACGGTCCGCAAACTGGGAGGGATCCCCCCATTATAGTGTACAAACGCGCAACTTGTACCCTCAACTTTTTCGATTCTTCCAAGCAAAACGGCAATATTTTTAACTGTCGTCACTCCTGCACCCGGCGCGCAGCTTGCGCGATACACCCGCGCCCAAACAAAACTCTTAATGACCCTCCGTTATTATAAAAAAACTTATACTGGCGTTTTTTACGCCATTAATCTTTAGCTTTGGTTTCATTGTCCGGGACACAACTGGACGAGCCCTTACAATGCCCTGCGCAGCATTCGGAAAACTAACGCGAATTTCTTGAGAAAGCATCGAGTTTGCTCGAGCAAGCCACATGGGACACTGGGAAAAATTAGGGCTTCCAACCGACTTTGACGGAATTGTCCGCCTTTTTCCGCTCCCGAATCTGGTGATGTTCCCGCATGTGATTCAGGCTCTGCACATCTTCGAACCCCGCTATTGCGAGATGCTAAGCGAAGCCTTGGAGTCGGATCATTTGATCACCATGGCCGTATTAGAGCCCGGCTGGGAATCCCACTACGAGCTGGTTCCCAAGCTATCGAAGTTCGTATGTATCGGTCGAGTCGTTTCGCATACTCCCGTCGGGGATGGCCGCCACAACATCCTCCTGGCCGGAATCCAGAGGGCCCGGATCATCGAAGAATTGACCGAGGACGTTCAGTTCCGCAAAGCGCGCGTGGAAATCATCGAGGACATTCCGATGGAAGACCCAGTGGCGCAGGAAGCCGCACGGCTTGAGCTCCTGAAACTCTTCCGGCCAGCTCTTCCAGAAGACCTTGCTCAGTCAGATGCCTTTAGCGATTTGCTCAGCCAGCATATTCCTTTAGGTTCCCTGACCGACGTGATCGCTTATGCCATCAACTTTCCCCAGGCGATCAAACAATTGCTCTTGGGTGAGCATCGGGTTCAGGTGCGTTATCAGATTCTCGCAGAGCAATTGGCACACTGGGCAAACACAAGCAAATCCAATAATCTAGCCAATGAAAAGCCGATCCGATCGTTCGACGGCAACCCTCCTCCGTTTAGTGTCAACTAGAGCTCCTATGTTTGGGCTATCGATACGCCCTACATTCCAAATACCCATTGGTTGCCCAAAGTCTCAGGCGATTTTGGTTTTCGAAGCCGTGATGAAAACCAAAGAACCCGAATCGCTCTATATGGTTCATGGCGAATATTCGGAGTTTCACCTCGAAGACCATTTGCATCGACTCTGGTCGCCCCACTTATCGGTTTACTTTGTAGATGCCGATGAACCGACAGCATGCAAGCTCATCGGACGTTTTGCTCCACGCCCGAACCTTTGGACGTTGATTTGGATCTTTTACCTAGCGCTTTTTTGCTGCATTTTTTTCGCGATCCTCTTTGGGGGGTCCCAGTGGATGGTCGGTCATTTCCCCTGGGGATGGGTCGTGGCAGTTCCCTCGATGATCCTCTATGCGGCGCTGTTTCTAGCTAGCCAGATCGGTCAATCGCTGTGCCATGACCAAATGGATCTTCTCCGCAACCGACTCGACCAAGCCCTAACTCAAGCCGGTTTAATAGGGCAATAGGCCCTAGCTGAGAACCCCTTGGACAATCTCTCCATGGACGTTGGTGAGTCGTCGATGGATTCCATTGTGATAGTAGGTCAATTCCGTGTGGTCGATTCCAAATAGATTCAAAACCGTGGCGTGGAAATCGTGCCATGTAACTGGATTCTCAACGGTCTTCCAACCGATCTCGTCGGATCGTCCATAAGCGAATCCTGGCTTGAGGCCCGCTCCTGCCATCCAGCAACTAAACGCATAGCGATTGTGATCCCTTCCAGGGCCCGCTACGTCGGCTGCGGATTGCGAAAAAGGAGTTCGACCAAATTCGGTCGTAAAAAGCACCAAGGTATCGTCGAGCATCCCTCGGGCTTTTAAGTCTTCAAGCAAAGCGGCGATCGGCTGATCGATCCGCCGAGCTTCGGCCGCATGGTTCTCAAGCACATTCTCATGGGCATCCCAACTGGTTCGCGGTGTCCCTGCAATCGGTCCTCCCGAATAGAGCTGAACAAATCGAACACCGCGCTCTAAGAGTCTTCGACCCAGCAAACAACGTCGCCCCATGTCGGATGTCTCGGCACGATCCAAGCCATAGAGAGTTTGAGTTGCCTGAGTTTCTTGATCCAAGTCTGCTACTTGCGGAACCGACATCTGCATCTTTGCCGCCAAAGCGTAGCTCTGGATCCTCGATGACAACAAATCCTCCGCACCATGTTCGGCTTGGTGTTTTCTATTGAGAAAATCGACCATCGCCCATGTGGCACGATCCTCTTGCCGACTGAGCTCTCGAGCAGGTTGCAAATCCCTCACGGGTTGTCCGTTGGCTTGAAATACAACTCCTTGATGCTCTCCTGGCAGAAAGCCATGGGTCCAATTAGAAGCTCCTCCGTTGGGGCCTCCACGACCATCGGGCAACACGACATACGCCGGTAGATCTTCGGCGATCGAACCGAGTCCATACGAAAGCCAACTGCCCATCGATGGAAACCCGTTGAACTCAAACCCACTGTTCTCGAAGAACAAAGCCGGAGTGTGATTGGCCGACTCGGTTACCATCGAACGAATCACCGTCAAGCGATCGGCTTGGGCTGCGATACCTGGAAACAATTCGGATAGTTCGAGCCCACTTTGGCCACGGGGACGAAATTCCCAATCGCTCTTGCGCAGCAATCCCATTTGGCCGAAAAAGATATCGGGCTTCTCCTGCGTCTGAAGCGTTTTGCCGTGGAGTTTTTCAAGCTCGGGTTTGTAATCGAAGGAATCCAGGTGGCTTAAACCCCCAACGAGGCAGATCTGGATGGCCCGTTTTGCCTTGGGCTTTGGGCGACTGAATTCCTGGCCAGGCGCGACTTGCCCAAGTAGCCCATCTTGAGCAAGCAACGACAGCAAGGCCGTCGCTCCAAGGCCCCGTCCGGACCAATCAAGCCAATCTCTGCGAGTCGAAATCTTCGGTGGGTTGATCATGCTTAATCCAGCACTAAGAATTCGTTGGAGTTCCATAAAGCGCGGGCAAGTGCCCTGAGTCCATGCTCGCCGACTAAAACTTGAGCCTGCAGCAACTCCTCAGGAGTCGGATCCCTAAGCAGAACGCTTTGAAACAACCCCCGGATCGCTGCTTGGCTCGAACCTTCTTTGCTCCATCGATCGACCAAGGCGTCGGACATTTGAAAGACGAACGAGCTATTGAGCAGGCTCAGTGCCTGAAGCGGCGTGGTGGTCATCGCCCGTTTTGGGGCCGTTGCCGATGGGTCGGGACAATCCAGAACATCGAGCATCGAAACCCGTTCGCATCGAGGATTAAAGCGGTAGACGGTTCTGCGAAAACACTCCGGAGGTTCCTGGGACTTAGGGACATAATAAGTCGTTCCGTTGGTATCCTTGTAATCGACATCGACATACCCAGGACCTCCTGTTTTCCTGTCGAGCAATCCTGCAATATCGAGCATCGAGTCTCTTGCCGATTCGCCGTCGAGTCTGCGGACTGGATAACGCCACAAAAGTCGATTCGATGCATCCTTAGAAATCCCATCCTCACGCGGTTGCGTCGACTGCCGATAAACACTCGATGTAACGATCAAACGATGAAGCGACTTGAGCCTCATTCCACCATCGAGAAATTCCTTGGCCAGCGCATCGAGCAATTCGCGATGGGATGGTCTTGCGCCATTGAATCCAAAATCATTGGGTGTTTCGACAATGCCTATGCCAAAGTGATAGTGCCAAAGTCGATTGACGATCACCCGGGCCAGCAACGGACGATTCGCTTGGGTGATCCACTTGGCCAAGGCCAATCGGCGCTGGCCATCGGTGGCATCTGCGGGCAATCCAAAGTCCCCGCGTGGACCTCCGACGGTATCGATCCCACCTGCTCGAACTTCGGCCCCCTCTTTGTAAACATCCCCACGAATCAAGACTTTCGTCGATCCAACCGAAGGGCTCGACACGACGCTGTAGACCTTTTGCTTAAGCGTCGTGCGGATATCTCGAAGTTCTCGATCGATCCTATGAATCTCATCTCGGTACTCTTGCCGTTGGGCGATAAACGTCTCGCCAAGAGATTTCCAAGCAGCTTGGAGATTCCACTGCATCTGTGGAGTCTGAGCAAGCTTGGCAATCGCCTGGTCGCTCAGAGCCGTATCGAAACAAGCTGCCTGATAGATCACTCCGCTGAGCCAGCGATTTCCCCCGGCCGGGCCATGCCGCAGTCCCATGAGCAATTGCGACTTGCCTTCTTGAAATTTTTGCAAACCCGTTCGATAGCCTTTTCCATAGGGCAAACCGTTTCGAAATGCTTCGATCGTTCCGTCGGCTTTGGTGCGGATCGCGATATGAACTCGATCGCTTGTTTCCTGGGTTCCCCCAAAAGAATTGGATCGAGCAAAACCATTGCTCCCGGCCATCCACTGGCGCGGTTCTCTTTCGCCATAAACGATCGCATCAAAGACCCCACCATCGAGGGTCTGAATGCTCAGCACGCCTCCTCCGGCTTGATCCAGCAGGTCGATCTTCACCCAAGCCGCCAGGGTCTTTTCTTCGATCGCAAAATCGATCGGTTCGGTTTCCAAATACGATTTTCCATCGAGCACCAACCCCTTGCCAGAGCGACTTGCCTCGAGCGCCTCGGGGCTCCCATTCCATCGCCCGACAAGGCCTCGAACGCTGTCGTAGAAAGTTCGCTCAGTTGAATTACCAGTTGAATCTTCGGTTGACTCTGTTGGGGTTTCAAAGTTCCAAGCTGCCACCGGGAGGGGAACCGATGATTCATCGGTCTGCTGGTTGACCGCAAGACGCAAAGCTCGCTGTTCGAGCTCTCTGAGATCTTTAAGAATCTTGGCACGCTGGAGTTCCAAGTTCCTTTCTTGTCGTTCCTGCTCTGGATCGACCAACTCTCGCTCACCATGGGCTACACCTTGGATCGCAGCGGCGAGTCGATAGTAGGACTCCGAACTGATCGGATCGAATTTGTGTTCGTGGCACCTAGCGCACTGGGCCGTCAGGCCTAGAAAGGCTTGGGACATGGTCCCGATTTTTTCTTCGAGCTCGTCTTGCTGGGCAATGCGTTTCATCCGATCGCTCGATCCGACAACTGTGTTGTGGACACCCGAGACCAAAAAACCCACCGCTGAATAACCTTCTTGGTTCGGCTCGATCTGATCCCCTGCGATCTGCATTTGCACAAAACGATCGTAAGGCACATCGTTGTTGAGCGCCTGAATCACCCAGTCGCGATAGTGCCAGCTATGGAGTCGCGGATAATTCCGCTCGAACCCATCGCTCTCGCCATAACGCACAACATCCAACCAGTGCCTAGCCCAACGCTCTCCATAGGCTGGGGAGTTTAGGAGTTCTTCGACGATCGCCAAGTAGGCTTCCTCGCTGGGATCTTGCTCGAAGGCTTGAACCTTCGCGAAACTCGGAGGCAGTCCAGCTAAATCATTGTAAAGCCTCCGAATCAAGGATCGCGGGGATGCTTGTGGGCTGGGTTTTAAGCCTTGCGAGTCAAGCTTGTCCAAGACATAAGCGTCGACGAAATTGCGTATCTTGAAATTCGCTCTAGGCGATCCTCGGTCTGTCGGTGTCTGCAAATCGTTCGGACGAAGCTCGCTCAGCGACCACCAATCGTAGCCCGCTCGATACTCGGAGCTGATCCCAAGACGGTCGATGGGCTCAGAAGGCAGGGCCGCGCCTTGGGAAATCCAAGTTCTCAGAAGTTCGATTTCTTTTTCCGAAAGCGCTGCTTTGGGAGGCATTTCCTTTTCGGAAATCACCCGCCAAAGGGTGCTTGAATCCCATGGCTCGTTGAGAACCGAACCTGAGTCGGCTCCTTTTTCCAATCCCGTTTGGGAGGTTAAGTCTAAACCGCCGGATGGATCCTTGGTGCTGTGGCATTCCAAGCAGCGGGCTGCCAGGAGCGAGACAACTCGGTTGTCGATCGAGCCGATCGGCTCGCCGGCAAGCAAAACCGCCGGTAACTGCGCCGCAACCAGCGCCAAGACCAAGGCCATTCTCGCAGTCCATAAGGCTCGATGCACGGCTGATTTCCTAGATGTCCAAGGAGGGTAGGGGGGATAGATATACCAAATTCAACAGTCCCCCCGGGCTTGTCAGTATACTTCATGCGGGACGCTACGCCAACTTGGACCCTTTTCATAAGGTAGATACCGATGAGCCCAGAGCATTCTATCAATCCGTTGGATCGAATCGATCAGTCGGCCGACAAGCCCAAGTGGTTTGCGATCCTCGTGATGTTCGCATCCATTTTGCTGGTGACCGTTGTCGCTTCATCTCTGCTTAATCATTGGTCCTATATGGAATTTTCAAAAACTGGGCAAGTGATTTGGCACTCCGTAGCTTTTCTGCTCTTAGCATGTTGCTTTGCCATTCTTGTCGTCACACGACGCGAGCAAATCCATGAAGTGATCGATAGCCTTGAGGATCGGATCACCTTTGTGAAATCCTTTATGCTCTCTTTGTCCCTTTGGGCCACGGGTGCATTCCTGGTCTTTACCGTTGTGCTTGTCGTCTTGCACTTGACGCAAGGGAGCCTGCGAACCTATCGAATTCTCGAAGGGCTTATCCCGATCCAATCGGCTTTGGTTCTTGCCTTCATCGGTTCGACCCATGGACGCTACCGCGCTTTTTGGAGCGGATTTGCCGTTTCACTGCTGATGGGTTCCATGGGTACCGATGTCGATGAGCACCTGAAGTACTTCGCGGAAAGCAAGAAAACCTCAGGCCCAGCCTACCAGCAGTACAAGTTTGCCTCGGGATCCGACTCGAGCATGGGCCAACTCCCTTCTTCGATACGGACCGATAAAACCTTTAAACACTTAGGCATCAACTACGGCTATCGCTATAGTTCCCCGATGCTCTACAGCCAGCTTTCAACCGTCGGCTGGGCGATATGCACAGGCCTGCTCTGTGGAGGACTCGTCGCTTGCTTTTTGTCCCCTGTGCCTTTTTCGTCTGCCATCACCAAGAGGGAAAATGCTATGATGAGCTCTATCGGAGAGCATCCTAAGACGGATAGTCCTTCTACCATGAGATCCAACCCAGGCCAGCTTAACCCCTAGCTGACTTTCCCATGCAAAGATCCCTCAAAAAAAGAATGCTGCTAGCAGGTCTGATTCTATCAGCCAGCTTTGGTAGTTACAGTTTGGCTCAAAAATCGATCCGTAAACCCGATCGAGCCAAACCACCCCAATTCCAAACCAATGAGTTCTCAGGGATCTTTTTTGCCGACGCTCGATCCCAACTTCAAGGATCTGCGACGCTCGGTGGACCGGCTCAAGTTGCCGAAGTTCCTATGGAATCCTCGGGCGACGCGGGAGCGACCGAAGTAGTCGCCAAGGGAAACGACATTTGGAAACAACTCATCAATGGCTCGACAATCGAAGATCTTGTCAAAGAGTCCAAGTCTCGGGTCGATGGGATCATCACCACTCCGGCAAAATTTGCCAGTGGCGGCTACGGGGAAGCCCGTCGAGAGTTTACGCTCCTGGGCTCACTCATGGGGATCATCGCTCAGTATCCAGAAGAGATCCGATGGAAGAACTCCGCTCCCTACGCCAGAACGGCCTTCGCTCGTATGGCAGCCAACTGCAAAGTCGGTACGCAGCCTGTATACAACGAAGCCAAGCTCAGGCAACAGGATCTCCAAGATCTCCTCAAAGGAACCAAGCTCAATGGGACTGCCGAAGAGACGACTTGGGCCGATACAGCCGACCGAGGCCCTACGATGCAAATCCTCGAATGGGCTCTTCGCGAAAACCTTGCCCCCAACACCAGCAACGAGGATAACTTCAACAATAACCTGGACGAAGTAACCAAGTACGCCGAACTCATTGCAGCTTATGGTCAGATCCTAGTCCAAGAAGGAATGACCGATGCGGACGATGAAAGTTACGTTCAGTTTGCCACGGCCATGCTCTCTGCTGCCAAAGAGACGCTCAAAGCCGTCAAGAGTAAAGACGCAGAGCTTGCTCGAGGAGCTGTGGCTAAAATTGACCAATCTTGCAACAAGTGCCACGAAACTTATCGATAAAGCTATGGGTATTCGATTCAGTTGCCACATGTGCAATCATCCGCTGCACGTGAAAGACTATCAAGCTGGCAAGCGAGGCAAGTGCCCCAAGTGCCAAGGGTCATTTCGAGTCCCTGCCAAGGATTCCGATTTTTCATTGGCTGTCGAGGAGTCTGCAGCCATCCCGGTGACAGCAAAGTCGCGGGCCAACACCGCACCTAAACCGGATACGGCTAAAGCGGCTCTGCCAAAAGCGGCTCTGCCAAAAACGGCTACGCCATTACCATCGAAGGCGACTACGGCAAAACCAGAGGCTTCGAAAGTTCAAGCCCCATCGAGCGATCTCAAGCCGACGGCAACTGCCGGAGCTTCTGACCCGCTTGCGATGCCCACGAGCCTATTGCCACTGCTGGACGCTCGATGGTTTGTCAGGCCTCCTAGCGGAGGTCAGTACGGACCTGCGACCACTCAGATGCTCCTGGACTGGATCGCCGAGAAGCGGGTCACTGCCGATTCGCTCTTGTGGCGCGATGGCCTAGAGACATGGTTCCCGGCCCGCGAGCTTGTTCCTGAACCCTTCGGAGGCCAATCGAACCTGTCGCAAAACTCTCCTACCGACGTTCCACCTCCGGCAGTCGCAAAGCTTGGCCAAGAGATACGCCTCAACGCGGCCCCCCCGGGAGTAACGCCTTTGACTCCAAGCGGTCCTGCAACCAACAAAGCAGCCCTTGCGATGAAAAAGAAAAAACAGCTCAAAAAGCAATGGATGGTCTTGGGCTTTTTAGCCACCATCGCTTTGTCTCTGTTCATTGCATTACTGGTCATTCTTTCGCGTGGCGCATGAGTAAACTCTTCCCGCAGCAACCTGAAGACCCCCAGCGCTTGGCCCTTGTCGGCGGTGCTGCGATCTTGCCCGATCGAGTGGTCCAAGACGCCTATGTTGAATGGGCCGCTGGACGGCTGACTCGAATCGGGGCTATACCCAAACGGATATCCAAGGATGTCCAAGTGATCGACGCGACGGGTAGTTACATCTCCCCGGGCTGGGTCGATATCCATGTGCATGGTGGAGGAGGTGCAGACTTTATGGATGGCGATGTCAAAGCCATCGAAACGGCTTGCAAAACCCATCTGCGACACGGCACGACGACTCTTTTTCCAACCACAACGACCGGTTCGCACGAGTCGATTATTCGCATGATCAAGTCGGTCGATGCGACGATCCGATCCGGCGATGCGACGATCCGATCCGGCGATGCGAGCCTGCCGACGATCCAAGGCGTCCACTTGTATGGCCCTTACTTTACCCCTGAAAAGTCCGGGTGCCACCGCAAGGAGGGATGTCGGGCACCAGTGCGATCGGAGTTCGAAGCGTACTTTAAGGCCGGGCCGATAGGCATCGCGACTTGTGCAGCCGAACTCGATGGCTGCAGCGATTTTTATCGCTATGCCAAGAAGCGAGGATGCCTTGTGACTTGCGGACACTCCAACTCGAGCTGGAACGAGATGGCCAATGCCCATCGCTGTGGCATGTCCCACGTCGATCATTTTTGGTGCGCGATGTCCTCGGTCGCCTCGGTCCGCACCAGGCTCGGTACTCCGATGCAAGGAAGCATGCTTGAATTCGTGCTGGCTCATGAAACCATGAGCACCGAGGTGATCGCAGATGGGTACCATCTTTCCCCTGAGCTCTTGCAGTTTGCATGGCAAATGAAAAAGCCATCGATGCTCTGTTTGGTCAGCGACACGAGTCGCGCTTTGGACATGCCAGCCGGAAAATATGCTTTTGGACACCCGCAGGAAGATGTATGGATCGAAAGCAACGGCAAAGTCGGACTCAGCCCCACTGGGGGACTTGCAAGTTCGATTGTGGCGCTGGATCACTGCGTTAGGCATATGGCAAGTGTGACGAAGATCCCTTTGTTTGACATCGTCCGCATGGCGAGTCTTACCCCCGCACAACGCACCGGAATCGACGGCCAGTGCGGTAGCCTCGAAGTCGGCAAACGGGCCGATGTGCTTGTGCTCGACAAAAAACTAAGGGTTCAAAAGGTCTATTACTGCCCTGGGCAACGTGCGTCTTAGACATTAGACAAAGGCAATCAAGATCATGAGCGGTGCCGAAAAACCAGACTATATCGGTGCGGATGAATATCTGATCCAAGAGGGATCTTCCTCGGAGATCAAGCATGAGTACGTCGATGGCTGGGTTAGGGCGATGACTGGGGCTACCAATCGTCACAATCGCGTTTGTATCAACTGCACCTTCCAGTTGATGAAACAATTGCAGGGTAAACCGTGTCAGCCGTGCAATTCAGATACCAAGGTGCGCATTGAGCAACGAGGATTGACTCGATTCTATTACCCTGACCTCCAAGTCGTTTGCGATCCGAACCCTGAATCGGATCCCTTCCAGGATCACCCCAAGTTGATTGTCGAGATTCTGTCGGCTTCGACTCGTAGGTATGACCTCGATGAAAAACTTTTCGCCTACACTCAAATCGCCTCTTTGGACTATTACATCGTTTTAGAGCAACACCAACCCATCGCGATCGTCCTGCGACGGATTGATGGGCGTTTCGCTAGAGAACTCGTTGAAGGAATCAACGCAATCATCGAATTGCCGAGCCTGTCATGCAAATTGGCTCTGCGAGATATCTACGATGGAGTCACTTTCACGTCAAGCAATGTGCAAGAAGCCGAGTTGCTGTACGAATAAGAGTAACTCTTGCTGTCAACGCTGTCGTGCACTTCGACGCATCGCTTCGGTGACCTCTTCGAGAATCGTCAGGCGGCCTCCATAAGTCCGCTTGAGATTCTCCTCGGTAAAGACTTGCTCGATGGGGCCCCAAGCGACCGCATGAACATTGATGAGCAGGACATGATCGAAGTACTGCGGTACCGTATGGAGATCGTGATGAACCACGAAGATCGTCTTGCCCAAGTCTCGTTGCTGGCGCAGAACTTCGATGATCGATTGTTCGGTAGCCGCATCGACTGCGGCAAATGGCTCATCGAGCAATAGGATCTGTGAGGACTGAACCAAGGCTCTTGCGAGGAAGGTGCGCTGCTGCTGTCCTCCCGAAAGTTGACTGATCTGACGATCCTTCAAGTCGGCGATTCCCACTTGTTCCAGGGCTTCTAAAGCCCTCTGACGATGCGATCGTTTGATCCTGCGAAACCAACCGATCTCTCGATACAAACCCATCAGAACCACGTCCAGAACGCTCGAGGGAAAGTCCCAGTCGACGCTTTCACGCTGAGGTACATAGGCGATCCGATGTCGCTCCGAGGCGATCTGATTGCCAAACACCTTGACCGTCCCGCTGACGCGGGGCACCAATTCTAATAGAGCCTTGATCAAGGTGCTCTTGCCAGCACCGTTGGGGCCTACGATTCCACCCAAGACACCTTGCGGTACCGACAGATTGATCTCCCAAAGCACCGGCTTGCGCTCATAAGCCACTGTCAGGTCCGAGATTTCAATCGCAGGGTCTGTATTCATATTCCTGCATTTTACGTTACGATTTAGCTTTCACGTATAGGTCTTTAAAAATACCTCCTCCCGAGGGCTTGCCGTTTCCTAAGCAGAATTCACGTGGCCAAACTCTATTTTTACTACTCGACGATGAACGCAGGCAAATCCACCATTTTGCTTCAGTCGAGCTACAACTATCGAGAACGCGGCATGCGTACGCTGGTCTTCGGGCCGGAAATCGATGACCGTTTTGGGAAAGGAAAAGTCAGCTCGCGAATCGGACTCTCCTCGGATGCAATTTCCTTCCAACCCGCTGACAATCTATTTAGAATCACCCAGCGTGAGCACACTTCTTCGACAATCCACTGCGTCCTGGTCGATGAAGCCCAGTTTTTGACCAAAGCCCAGGTTCGCCAATTGGGAGACATCGCTGATCGACTTTCCATTCCCGTACTTACTTACGGACTCCGCACGGACTTCCAAGGAAACCTGTTTGAAGGTAGCCAGTATCTGCTAGCTTGGGCCGACAGTCTGCATGAGATCAAAACGATCTGCCACTGTGGTCGCAAAGCAACGATGGTTCTGCGAATCGATTCGCAAGGGAGACCCGTTCGCGACGGAGAGCAAATCCAAATCGGTGGAAATGATCGCTATGTCACCGTCTGCCGGAGGCACTTTTACGAAGGGCTTATCGAACGATCCTCCGATCAACTCCCTTTCGAAGACCTCGGAAATTAATCCTGTACATCCAATCCAACCCCAAGTTCGGCCCCTGAACATGAACAATTCTGCACGCACACTCATCATTCTAGCTGCAATCTCAGGAGCAATCTCCGTTGCTATCGGAGCCCTGGGCGCTCATAGCCTGCCCAAACGCCTCGAAGCTCAAGGCTTTAACCAGGAGCAAATCGACAAGAAGCTTCATCAATGCGAACTGGCGACACGTTACCAAATGTTCCATGCCCTCGGCATTTTAGTTTTGGCCGCAACGCAATACGTTTCCCGATCAAGGCTTGCCAAGGTTTCTGCGGTGCTGATGCTCTTGGGAACAGTCGGATTCTCAGGCGGACTATACTCCATGGTCTTTGCCGATGAAATCATTCATTGGAGTATTGTACCCATCGGCGGAATGCTCTTTATCCTCGGCTGGATCTGCCTAGCGGCCTCTGCGCTTGCGCGGATCAATGACGGATCTGTCTGATCAGACAGATCAGACGGATCAGTCGGATCCGATCGATCCGACTGATCAAAACTCACGGTCTAGAAACTATCGCTTCGAAACCGTCTTGGACTTCGTTGCACCCTTGGCTGGCTTGCTGTCCTTGATCACCTTGGCTGAAGGTGCATTTGCCGGATGACGCAAAGCAGCTTGGGCGGAGGCAAGTCTCGCGATAGGAACACGGAACGGACTGCAGCTCACATAGTTCAATCCGATCATATGGCAAAACTCGACCGAACTCGGATCGCCACCATGCTCACCGCAAATCCCGATCTTCAAATCGTTGCGGGTCGATCGCCCCTTCTCAACGCCGATCTTCATCAACTGGCCAACCCCACCCCGATCGATCGAGGCAAATGGATTGGCTTTGATGATCTCAAGACCTTGGTAAGCTGGCAAGAATGAACCTGAATCGTCACGGCTCATACCCAATGCTGTTTGGGTCAAGTCGTTGGTTCCAAACGAGAAGAACTCAGCGGTCTGTGCAATCTCATCGGCAGTGATCGCTCCACGTGGGACTTCGATCATCGTTCCGACGCTATAAGCAAATTTCTTGCCGCTAGCCTTCATGACTTCTGCTGCAACTCGATGGACGATCTCGACTTGCAAATCGAGTTCTCGCTTGAAGCCCACCAGCGGCACCATCACCTCTGGCTTAACCTTGACCCCTTCTTTGAGCACCGTCACGGCAGCTTGGAAAATCGCGCGTGCTTGCATCTCGGTGATCTCGGGACGAATAATCCCCAGACGGCAACCACGGAAGCCGAGCATTGGATTGAACTCATGGAGCTCATTGACCATCTTGGCAACTTCAGCCACGGTGGTTCCAAGCTGCTTGGCGACCTCTTCTTGCCCCTTCTTGTTATCCGATTGTGGCAAGAATTCATGGAGAGGCGGATCGAGCAAACGCACGCATGCTGGCAATCCATCGAGAGCTCGGAAGATCCCTTCGAAGTCCTTTTGCTGGTAAGGAAGGAGCTTAGCCAAAGCACTCTTGCGAGCGTCTTCGGACTTGGCCAAGATCATTTGCCGAACTGCGATGATTCGATCCCCTTCGAAGAACATGTGCTCGGTTCGGCACAGACCGATTCCTTCGGCCCCAAACGCCACCGCGTTTAGAACTTGGTCGGGTTGGTCCGCGTTGGTGCGAAGCCCTAGCGTTCGGTACTTGTCAGCAAGCTTCATGATGAAGTCATAGTACTGGAAGACCTTCGAGTCCTTGGGCTTGAGGGTCTTGCCGACAAGGACTTGCTTGAGCTCGCTATCGGCTGTGTCGATCTTGCCATGGAACACTTCGCCAGTGGTGCCATTAATGCTGATCGAATCGCCTTCCTTGAGCGTGACTCCTTTGCACTTGAGCACACCTTTGTGATAGTCGATTTCGATGTCTCCAGCACCAGCGACGCAGACCTTGCCCATCTGGCGAGCGACCAGGGCAGCGTGGCTCGATACACCACCGCGAGCCGTGAGAATACCGTCTGCGGCGATCATACCGCGAAGGTCTTCGGGGCTCGTTTCGATACGGGCCAGAACCACGTGCTGACCCTTGGCTGCAAGTTCTTCTGCTTTACCAGCGGTAAAGACCACGGCACCCGAAGCGGCACCAGGACCTGCAGGCAATCCAACGGCCATCAATCGACCATCCTTCTTGGCCTTGTCATAAGCCTTGGTGTCGAAGATTGGCTGTAGCAACTGGTTGAGGGCTTCTGGATCACCCGACTTGATCGCATGCTCGGGTGTCATGAGCTTTTCCTTGACCATGTCGTGAGCGATTTTCACATAAGCCAATGCGGTTCGCTTGCCATGGCGAGTCTGAAGCATGTAGAGCTTCTTGTTTTCAATCGTAAACTCGAAATCTTGGACATCCCCAAAGTTTCGTTCGAGAGTCTTTCGAACTTCGACGAGTTCCTTGTAAGCTGGCCCGAGGATCTTGTCCTTGGCCATCTCCGAAATCTTTAGCGGAGTTCGAACGCCCGCGACGACGTCTTCGCCCTGAGCGTTGACCAAGTACTCGCCATAGAAGACGTTTTCACCGTTGGCTGGGTCGCGAGTGAAAGCTACACCCGTAGCGCAATCCTCACCCATGTTTCCGAAGACCATGCTTTGGACGTTGACGGCTGTACCCCACTCGTCTGGGATTCGGTACTTTTGACGATACAAAATAGCTCGCTCGTTCATCCAGGAGCCAAAGACGGCCTGAACGGAACCTTCGAGTTGCTTCATCGGCTCGGTCGGAAACGCTTTGCCGGTTCGCTCCTTGATGAGTTTCTTGTACCGCTTAACAAGCTCTTGAAGGTGCTCTGCGGTCAGCTCGGTGTCTTCTTTGACTTTGGCTTCGTGCTTCAAGCCATCCATGACTTCCTCGAACGGCTCGTGGTCGTTCTCGTTCTTCTTTTGGACGCCCATGACCACGTCGCCATACATCTGGATGAATCGACGGTAGGAGTCCCAAGCGAATCGAGGGTTCTTCGTTGCGTTTGCTAGCCCTTCGGTGGCCGCATCGTTGAGGCCCAAGTTCAAAATAGTGTCCATCATGCCCGGCATGGAATCTCGTGCTCCCGAACGGACCGAGACCAAGAGCGGATTCTTCACATCTCCAAACTTTTTGCCGGTCTCCTTCTCGAGCCACTTGACGGCCTTCTCGAGTTCGCTTGCGAGCTCCGCTGGATACTTTCGCCCGTTCTTGTAATAGTTGACGCAAACCTCGGTGGTGATGGTAAAGCCGGAGGGAACGGGCAAGCCAATCTTGGTCATCTGAGCTAGGTTGGCACCCTTGCCCCCCAACAGGGCCTTCATGTCCCCGCTGCCGTCGGTTTTGGATTTGCCAAAGAAATAGATGAGTTTGTTTGCCATAGCTGGACCGAAGACTCCAAAAAAATTGTGCTAAATTGATGGAGACTTTCGGCTTCCTACCGCCGTTAAGCTCTCCGTTGACTTAAGCCGGAAAGTTTAAGCCTCTAAGGAATAACCGTCAATTACCGGAGAGCTTGCCCAAGCCATGCAATACTTCCCAAGCTCATTGGATCGTTGGCTCAAATCACAAGCGAATTTGCTCACCGGATCGACCGATCCTAGCGAGCAGTGGAGCTTCGAAAGCTGGGCCCTGAAGCGCTATCGCGGCCCGGATTGCAACACTTTGCGGTTAAATTGGCCCCCAGAAACCCTCGTTGCGACCGACAGTGCCCCGCAAGGCAACGAAGTTTGGTTGATTCTGCCAACCCCAACAAACTTGCACGAGTCCTTCGAGCCAAGGCAGCTTGCCCCCCAAGAGCCTGATAGGATCTGTAAACTCTCTTTGAGTAAGGAATCTCGGGAGATTTTGCGCAGAATTCTCAATGCTCAAAGTGCCCCTGAACTGGAGTATTTCAGCCAAAGCATTCCCGTTTGCATCATCCGGCGCGTCGATCCTCACGCGGCCCCCTGGATCGCTTGGCAATTAAGCGACTCAGAACATCACACCCAAAGCCCCCCTTGGGAGCTCTTGGCAAGTCTTCTGGATCGCTTGGGGGTGCCTCCCAAGTTCATTTGCGATGACTGGACCAGGCAACTTCAATTGTGGAAACTCGCAGACAGCCAATTCGAACTCGAAAAGCAACTGCCCATGATTGCCCATCGTTTGCTCGTGTCCAAATCAGGACTTTTGATCCCCTTGTCCGGTCTCGAATTTTCCTCGACCAGTAAAACGTTTGTTGCACCAAATCCAAAGAGGATCGTCCAAGCATCCACCAAGCCCAAGCCTTCGACGCTTATGACCTGCATAGGGCTTGTCCTGCTAGCATCGATCTTCGGATGGACGATGGTCTCCGAGGTCAAAAAAGAACAAACGACAGCACCGAAGCTTGCCGTGAATCCAACGCCGCTGGAAACCTCCCCTCCTGCGTCGATCGATGAGTTGTCGATTGTGACCGAAGCTCAAGAGGAGCTCGAGCTGACTCGAACCGATGATGCTCTGAGCCAAGATCCGGTAGCTAGTCTCGATACCGAAAACGGGAGCATGGAATCTTGGGTCGTTAATTCACTACAGATGAATGTTCGCTTAGCAAGCACTCAGGATCCAGAGCCAAAACTCCAACAACAACAAACCGAAGAGTTGCCGACCCCGAAAGCCGATCATGGAGAGCAACCCGCTCAAGATGAAACGGTCTTGGTAATCTCGCAGGCAATTCAGAAAAGAGAGTTTCGTGTTGAAAGAGGTTTCTCTCCAAAAAAAGCCAAGGGGACTTTCACGCTCTGTCTCGATCAAGGGATGGAAGACAAACTGCATATCGTCGGACCCATGACCCAGGAACTCCTAGGCGAAACGACTGGCTCATGGCGAATCGGTATGGACGATCTGGAGGCTGAGCTGGTTTTATCAGTCCAGAGCAAGCCGGGTTCGAAATGGCAAGTCAACTCTTGGGTGCAGATCCCTTCAGAGACAGGTGGCCCACTGGTGCCAATAGGCCCGAAGGATCCCGCTGCGGTACTCGGTCGACTAGCCCAATACAATGGTTGGTTGCAGCAGACCGCCGATCAGTGGAAGTTCTCAGCCTCAGGCACTTCTAAGCCAGGCCAGCCGAGTCCAATTCAGTTGGCTCGGATGTACAGCGCCAAGCAGAAGGATACCGAGCGGGCGATCAAACGTTGGAGGCAAATCGAGCAGTTGTCCTTGTTGGTTTTTGACTCCGTGCGTGTCAGAGTCGATTTGCAACCACAACCCCCAGACCCCGCAGAGTGAACCTTCTTTGTTTGAGCCTTCGACCGCCAACCGAAATCAAAAAATAGAAGTTGCCTAGGAAAATCGAATCTGAGAGTCAAAACTCGATGGATATCTTATCGATCTGCTTGTCCAATTTCAGGCAAGGAATGGTTGACGCGATAACTTTTTAGAGTACTTTAACTCGTCGAACAAAAGCGTTTGGTGACCTGCGGTTTTCAAACTGCAGGCCAACAGGGAACTCCGGTGCAATACCGGGACGGTCCGGCCGCTGTAAGTCGTCACTGCAATTTAAAACCTTTGCAGCAACAGATTCTCCTTCTATTGATATTCTTCCAATCGAAGAATGCCATTGGTCGGGTTGATCGCACGAGGCGATCGCCCAGGAGCTGGGAAACTCCCAGCGACCGAGAAGGCAGTGGGAATCTGGAGGACGGCAAGTCAGAAGACCTACCAAACGAAATCGTGGCCAGTAGCCTTCCGGGATTGAGGCGGCTTCGGTGATGAACCCCCTAGATTTCCAAAGGTACTGCCATGCTGTTGGCTCGTGATTTGCGCGCCGCGCAAACAATCGTTTTTGCTTCATTCTTGTTGTTATTCCCTGCCTTGGTTTGCCTCGGGGATATCGTCGGTTTCGAAGACAATTCGCTCTATTCCCAAGGTTCCAACGGTTTGTACTACAACGGCGATCTGGGTAGCAACACAACCAACAGCCAAGGATGGAAAAGTGGCAATCTTGGTTTTTCAAACTCCTATACTTTCGATAGCCAATTCAACTTTGGCTATTGGTCTGGCTTTTCCTATTCGAGAGTCAACGCCGGCAATGTGTCTGGATTCCAAAACCAATACGCATCCAAACCAGGAACCGGCTCGGGGGGCTCAGCCCACTACGCGATCGCTTACAACTCGTTTGTAGGTGACTCGATCATCACCTTTGGTGCCCAAGTCCAAATCGCATCGATCGACATCTCCAATACCGCATACGCTTATTTTTCGATGAAGGATGGTGATCAGTTTTCCAAGAAGTTTGGGGGTGCCTCAGGGAACGATCCGGATTTCTTTAAACTTCAGATTCTTGGCTTCCGAGGCTCTACGCAAACTGCTGCGATTGATTTTTTTCTAGCCGACTACCGCTTCGAGAACAACAATCAAGATTACGTCGTTGACCAATGGACTCGCGTCGATCTGGCTAACTTGGGAGTGATCGATTCGCTCAAGTTCTCGCTCTCATCGAGCGACAATGGGCAATTCGGCATGAACACTCCGGCTTACTTTGCCATGGATCGTATCGAGTACTCGGCAGTCCCCGAACCAGGTAGCCTGTCTCTCCTGGGCATAGCGGCTTTGGGATGGTGGGTCAGAAAAAGAACCCGAAGGCGATAGGGTCTAATTCCCTAGAATCTGCCCAGCGGCTTGCAATGCACTTTGCAGCGACTCTGCGTCGGTCAGATGGCACCAAGAGAGTCGCACCGCTCCACTTAACTCTGGCTCACGCACCCCCATGGCCGAAAGAACGTGACTGGCCGTCGCACAAACGCTCGTGCAAGCAGCCCCATCGGAAATCGAGATGTGATCTCGAATCGATTCAAGCAAATCGTCTGCATCCCAACCAGGAATCGAGATGTTCATCACATGCGGCAATCGATGCTGCGGTTCCCCATGGATCTTTGCTCGATGGCTCATGGCCCACTGATGGATGATTGCACCGAGTCGCTCGCAAGCTTCTTTTCGGGCTACATGCTCTTGGAGTGCAAGTTCGGCTGCCAATCCAAAACCGACCACCAGCGGAACCGCTAGGGTTCCTGGACGCAAGCCTAGCTCTTGCCCACCACCGACTAGGATCGGTGCCAAAGTACCGTCATGGTCTTTGTTTCGACGCATGATCAAAGCGCCGATCCCTTGCGGACCAAAGATTTTGTGCCCGCTGACACTCATGGAAACAATTCCCGGATGCCTCAAAGGCTCGATATCCCTTGCGAATCCTTGAGCTGCATCGACATGCATCCAGATGCCTCTTGCGCGTGCCCCTTGGGCGACTTGATCGATGGGCTGGACGATCCCCGTCTCGTTATTGACGTGCATGAGACTCACAAGCAACGTATCGGGTCGCATTGCATCGATCATCGCTTGGCTTGAGACCCGTCCGTCGCTTTGGGGTTTGATCAAGGTGACTTCGAATCCCATCGATCGCATGCGCTCGAGCGGTTCAAGCACCGCTTTGTGCTCGATGGCCGAGCTGACGATATGCATCTTTCCGGTTGCCTTACCTTGTTGGGCCAATCCTAAAATCGCAAGGTTATTGCCTTCGGTTGCTCCGCTGGTGAAATAGACTTCATGGCGCTTGGCACCCACCACAGCACCGATCTGATCGCGAGCCCGATGCACAGCCTCTTTGGCATTTTGGCCGTGAAGGTGTGGGCTGCCAGCGTTTCCTTGCAAAACTCGATAGGCTTCAAGCATCGCTTGCAAGACCCTCGGCTCGATCGGATTCGATGCGTTGCAATCGAGGTAAACCGGCTTGCTGATCTCCTGGCTCATGAAGTTGCCTGCATTATTGTAGAGACCCGTTCCAACGCCGCCACACTGTAACAGATTGGGTAGTGCTTCTCGTAATACCAAAGCTTGGCAAAGTAAAATCCGATCGGACTCGGCGGAAAGTATGTTCCCTCGTTGGTACGTCTTGCAATCCACTCAACCCCTCGAAACAGGACATCTCGAAGCTCCATATCAATGCCGTCTTTGTAGAGAGTCGCGAGCGATTCGATGGCAAGTGCCGTCTCTTCGATCGAACCGAGTTGGCTCGGATCGGTGTCGGCAAAGTCTTTGTGTAACGATCCGCGATCCGAACCAGTCCAACTCCCATCGGATTGCTGCGCCCCAGCAAGCCATCGAGCTGCCAACGAGATTCGCCGATCGATCTGTAAGCTTGCGTTATGCTTGAGCCAATCCCACTTGCGAGCCTCGTTCCAAGCTAACAAGACGCGGCTCGTGCCGTAGGTCAAGTTTTCTTCCTCTTGCACGTACTGGTTTCCAAACCAAAGGGGAACCCAAGCCCCATCGTGCCTTTGACGCTCTTTGAGGAAGTGCATCGCTCGCTCGATGGCTCCTTGCAATCGAACTTGGAGCCTGCTTTCGGCTAACTCGTGCCAAGCCAACCAAGCTCGGATCGCATGGGCGGTGATGTCTGGATTCGATCGATCAAACGGGAGCGTACCCCAACCTCGGCAAAAGGTTGGGATCCCACCGTCGCGGTTCTGCAAATCCATGAGCCACTTGGCACCGGCAAGTGCCTGGCTGCAGATCTCGGTTTGTCGTTTTGCATCTCCGGATGCTTGCTGGTAGAAGACCTTCAGTGCCAGCATCGCACCGGGAGTATCGTCCGCATCGGGAACCCCTCCGCTTAAAGGTGTCCAAGACCATCCTCCTGGGGCGGCATTGGTAAACGGATGGACCTCTCGATACTGCTGGTCGCAGATCCAACGAATAAGCGAATATTCGGGTTTGTAGAATTCCCCGTCCTCTTCCTGCGATTGGCTCAGCGCGTTGATCGAAAGCGTCGAGACCCACGTTGCAAGATGGGTGTCGATTGCCCAGCTACCATCGGATCGAAACGTTTGGTTCAGAAATGCAACCCCTTTGCTGACCGTCGGATGCTCAACCTCTCCTGCGCCGATCATCGCGATGGCAACAAAGCTCGTCAGCGGGATCGCTTCGAGAAACCCACCGCTTTGAGGTTGTATCGATTCGAGAACCTTCAAACAACGCTTGGTCGCTACAGTGCGAACCATTCGAGCGATCGGATTGCGGCTAGGGGCTTTGCGATGCCTGACTAAGCCGATGGCGATCAAAGCCGGTAAGGCATAGCTCACGACGGGCAGTTTCATCGCAGCAAACCAACTTCGCGGACACGCAGCCAACTCGAAGGGCAACTGTGGAACAAGTCTCCAACTTTGTAATTGGGAATTTCCCAACCGACCTCGGGAAGCTAGTGCCATGAGGATCGGGACTGAAAATGTTTGGTCTTTCCCGTAGCGAGCCCGAACAGCTCTAGCGATATCCGCAGGATCGAGACTACCTGCCGCACGCTTAATCCAACCCTCGGCTTTGGATTCGGCTTCGAGGCTTCCTGGCAAATTTGAATCGCTGGTGTTGAGGGCTGCCCAGACCAACAAGGTGGTGCTGATGTTGCTATGGCTTTGGGTCGTATCCCCCCATCCCCCATCGGCATTTTGATTTTCGATCAACCAGACCCGACCCCGATGAATCTGATCGAGAATCCGATGTCTCTGGCTTGACTCGAGACTTGATGCCTCAGCAACGTAGGCTTCTAAAGCACACACCGCAGTGGCCGTCGAAAGGGCGCTGCTTGAAAGCTGACCTTCCCAATGCCCTTGTTCGTTACGTTCTGCAAGAAGAGTCTCTCTGGCATTGCTTAGCAAGACATTGAAGTTCATTGCATCACCAGAAACTCAAATGCCCGAGGCTCAAGAGCCCGTAGTAGGTGTACTCGATATCCAACGCATCATCTTCCCAAGACCCGACAAATCCACCGCGGGCCGTCCAAAGTGTATCGAGATAGTCAAGATTCTTCTCTGCGATGAGCCCAAGGTCAAACGAAGTCGTGCTCAAGGCATGCAATGCGGTTGCTGTCGAGAGAAGATCGGGCATGACGATACCAGGCCCGACACAAAAACCGCCGTCTTGGTGCATCTGAGACAAGAGCCAGTCTCTCACGCCGTTTGTTTCATGGCTACCTAAGTGCCTAAACAACGATGCTGCAGCCGCCGTTGTCGGCACAAGGCCAAATGGCAAATCTGGACTGTTTGAATATCCACCATCTTGCGAGAGTCTACCTTGGATGCACTTGAGCATCTCGGACTCCCTCCCCAATACATACCCGATGTCTTGTGCAAGCCCGACGGCGACGAAGCATCCGTAGAGGGAACTATGGTTCTCACTAGGCTCGGTGAAAAACCCACCATCTTCGGAACGAAAGCGTTCCATACGGGCGATCGTTTTCGCTTGGAGATCCTCCGGCCATAGGGGCTTGGGCAAAAATGCCCAACACCGGGCCAAGCAAGACAGATCCACCAAATTCAATTCGTCGATACGATCATGCTGCGATCGGAGATATCCGGCGATCGACTCGATAGGCAAAGGCAACTGAAGTGCCACATAGCCAGCGATTCCGAAAGTCGAGTAATACAAATCGGGCTTGCCCTCTCGATCGCAAAAACCACCGCTAGAGTGATGCTGCGATCGAAAGAAATCGGCGACCAAATCGGTCGAATCACCCAGCAACTTGGGGGCTAGGCGTGCGACTTGCAGCATTTCTAGTCTCAAACTCACTGCACCAATCCTTCACTTCCACAGTGAATATCTTGCTGATCACACGACGAAGCAGCCCTTTGACACTCGGGTTTTCCAGTTCGGTCAAACAACGGATAGCCTCTTCTTTGTAGGACTCCTGGAGAACTTTGCAGCGATCGGCGATCTGATACTCCGAGAAAAGTTTCTCGACTTGCATAAGCTCCTCTTTCGAGCACGCCTTGCGCCAAGCTCTCTCGACGAGCGATTTGTGCGCAGCTTGGCCCCGAACGCGTTCATGCAACAAGGCTAACGGTAGCGATGGCCGCATTGCCATCAAGTCGCTCATCGAATCGCCGCTGATCATGTCTTCGAGGTCATCGCGGATTTGATACGCAATCCCAAGTGCATCGCTAAAACGAGAGATGATGCTGCAAACCTTTTGGTCGGCACCAGCAGCCAAAGCACCAAACTGCAAGGCAACTTCAAAGGCCGTCGAGGTTTTCTTGCGGAAAATATCGAGCACTTCACTCGACGTCAAAGGCCCAGGGGATTTGGCCCACTGGAACTCTGCCCCTTGACCTAAACACAAAGTGCGATGCCCTGCGGCAGCGACTTTGCTGATGGCAATTCGCTGCTGGGCGCTCAGATCGCACTCGGCAATCAGGGCGTAACCATCTCCAAGGAGCAGGTCACCAACGTTGAGTGCCACGGCAACACCTTGTTCATTATGCAGCGATGGTTCACCGTAACGGAAATCGTCGTTGTCCTCGATGTCATCATGAACCAACGAAGCTTTGTGGAAGCACTCTGCGGCCACGGCGAGTTTCTTCAAAGACATCGGAACCGGAAGGTCCGGATCGTCAACCATCGACTTCCATACGCAGGCCGTCAGAAACGGCCTCCATCGCTTACCATTTTTTGCCAACCAAGCCCTCGCGATTTTTTCGGTTTGCGTCGGTGCTTGACCCATGATCTCTTCGAGCGAATCTTCGCTGAACCATTCCTTGACGGTGCTCCGAAGGCTATCGAGGTTCAAGCGGTAGGTTGCGTCTTGGCTCGTCAGGTGGATCGTTTCCCAGATCCACTCCAAATCGACTGTCACATCCTTGCAATCGTCTTGAAGCAGCGGAATGGCTACGCCGGGTATGGCGGCAGATTCCATGTAGGGGAAAGCTTTCTCAAGGACGCTCAAGCAACTGACTCCGACGATCGCGTCGATCTTTCCTGTTTCGATGATCGCCATGACCAAGGCTGAACCCTCAGCCACCAGCACAGCATAACCGAGCCGTTCGGCTTCCTCTTGCAGTTCCTGGATGGTGCATAGTCCACACTGCTTGCACAAGAGCCCAAACTCGTCAAACGGGGCAGGGCACTTGTCCTCGATCCGCATGCACTTTGGAAGCAGCAGCAAGCGTCGCTCGTAAGGAACCTTGGCCAATTGATCCCGCCATACTTCGCTGTTAAGCAACACTCCGACATAGTCGGTGTGGATCGGATCGAGCCCCTGCGTTTCGACACAGATCTCGGAGTGTTTGCGAAGATCTGCGATCGAAAGGGGAGCGACCAATTTGGCGTCGACGACGTACTGCCTGAGTCGAGCTCGGATCGACTCTCGCTCAGGGCGCGTCTGGGGGATGTTCTCTTTAGGCTTCCGCTCGCGTTGGACAGGAACCGCACGCGGCAAACTCAGTATGGGCAACTGCATCAGTGAATTCTTTCCAAGCGGATCAAGTGTAAGCACCAAAACCGAAGTACCAATGCTTCTTGGCAAAACGGTAAACCCAGCTCTGCTCGGGGATTTCCTCTCCGGGCTGATGCTGGCTCGTGCGCGATTCGAGGGCCTCTAATTCTACCATGGCGGCTTGCCTCTGCGTGGTGTCGCCGGCGGAATGTTTTACGACAAGTTGCTTAACCAAGTCAGGGCGTTCGAGCACCACGCAGCCTCGGGTCGCGGCCGCAGAAGTCTTGCGAAAATCCTCAAGAAATTCGGATTTTGACATGATCTGGTAGATGCTCGGACCGTCATGGATCGTTTCTTTGGCAAACTGGATGATCGGGCACGGTTCGATGGCACCCGATGGGCCAATGTGGTGAGATACCCCAGTTGCCATAGGACACAACGCCCCACCTTGATCGTCCCAATAGGGCTCGACGATCCCAATGGGCATCTTGGTTCGCATTTGAACGATAAACCTGCGGAGGTTAACAATTTCACTTGGTGTTAACGCAAGCTCCGGTGTGGGTTTGGGCCCGACGACACGGTAAGTATGAAACCAAGCGTAGTGAACGCCAAGATCGATCAGTTTTTGTAGCCACTGCTGGCTGACTAAATCGTAGTTGGTTTTGCAAACACTCGTGGCAACCCCGACGATGAGCTTATGCTTGATCGCCGTTTGCAAACCTTGCAACGTCTTCTCATAGACATCCTTGGCTCCGCGACGAGCATCGCTGATGATTTCGGTTCCCTCGATGCTGATCAGTGGTGTGGCATTCCCAGCCTTGCGCAGCCGAGCAGCAACCTTGTCATTGATCAATTGTCCGTTGGTGAAGATTTGGAAGTAGCAATCCGGATGCTCATCGAGTACGTCGAGCAAATGCGGATGCATGAAAGGCTCACCACCGAGGATCCCAAAGTAGCTGTTGCCATGCTTTTTGGCATCATTGATGATTCGGTTGAGATCCTCTTTGCTGATCATCTGACGCGGAGAAGCCACATCGACCCAGCAACCCTGACATCGCAGTTGGCAAGAATTGATGATGGAGATGAACAAAAACGGCGGAAAGTGAACCCCTTGCTTGAGACGCTTTTTGTACTTCTGTACCGACCGCATCCCCTTGAATCCGAAGTTATAGGCGAACTTCCAAAGCAACCGTTTGTCCACGGTAGTGAGCATGCGAGCTGCGAGTTTTGCGACCATGGCTTTGAGGGTGCTTGTTAGTTAGAAGGGGTTGCAGATGGGTGGGTCGTGTCGGATTGCTGCCGGCTAGCCGCTTGCTGAGCAAGTGCCTGCTCGGCCTTCTCTTTGGCCTGCTGGGCCTTGGCCTGAATTTGATCCAGACTTGGCAAGCTCGATAGTACCTCAGCGGGAATATCGAGCCCCTCGACGTTGGTCTTGAGTTTGTCCATGCATCGCTGACGCTCCTTCAATGCTCGATCGTCATCGCGCTCCTTGGAGAATCGAGACTTGGCTTTCATGCTCCGATCCTTGAGCATCGAATAGATGTCTCCACCCAACAGTGCGCTGATATCGACCTTCATCGCTTCGCGACGCAAATCATCCTGATTGATCTCGTCGCCGTTGATCGGCCCAGCCTTGTACTTGGGAAACAAAATCGCAACCTCGGGGCAGACTCGCGAACACGCCGGGCAGTCGGTCTTGCAATTCGTCTGGTTCTGAACCGTGATCTGGTTGGCTTGATTAACCCCGTAGACATCGAACAGACAAAAACTCAAGCATTGCATGCAGTTGGTGCATCGATCATAGTCGATCACAGGGAACCATGGCTTCCAATGCGGCCTTGCCTCCGATACCCCCTGAGCAATCCCATCAATGTACTCAAGCAGACTTTCGAGCGTGTCGTTTTGAACGTCTCGCGTATGGATCGTGAGCGCTTTGGATTCCGACTCTAGTGAGGGAAGTTGATCGAAGACCCCTAAGACGATCAATTCGGTGTGACCGAGATTGCCAAACGTCGAGGATTCGGTGATTCGAGTGACCGTGTATCCTCGATCCAGGAGTGTTCGAACAAGCGGTCGACGTAATTGAGCGTCGATCTGCTTGCTGCTAACCCCCTCATACAAAAGCACTCGAGGACGCTCTCGGTTCGTAGCGATCATGGCTAGGTTCCTTCTGCCGTGCTTGCTTGTTGTGTTTGTCCGTCAGCGATTCCAAGCTTGCTGCAAATCGCTTCGGACGAATCGACCCGCATGTTGAGAATTTCAATTTCCCCGTCTTGAATGCTTGCTCCATCGATCGGTGCTCCCGCAGCCGAAAAGAGCCATTTGACGGCTCTGGGGTAACAAGCCACGATCCTCAGCCCTTTTTGCTTCGACAAAGGCACCAGCCCTGGATCCTTTCGAGCCGACATCTCGCACAGATCGCTGACCGACTCAAAGGGATGACCCGAATCGACGAGTCGATCAAGCACCTGATCCTTGACGTCCTCCGGGACGACCTTGGCATAAGCACATCGACAATAAAGGATAGGACGTTGGTCGCTCATGCATTCCTAAGTTTTCAAGCTTGGGGTGCCTTTGGCAACTAGCGCAAAAGGCGGTGGGTCGGTGTAGGCGGGAGTGGTCGAAACGCCGATGAATGTATTTCTGTTGCCAATAATCTAAACTCTTGGCATGATTTTTGCAAGGATTCTTCGACGGCTTTGCTCAGTACCTGCGGGTCGGCTTCGGCCCTGAGATTCACGGTCAATTCACCTTGGGACAAGCCCTCGACCAACGCATAAGCTTGCTCGACTTGTCCGTCCTCACGCACCAAATTGGCCACCGCAAGGTCGTTTCCTTGGTCCGGTACGATCGTTCCCTTCAAATGGGCGATCGAGATCTGCGGATGGCCACCGAGCCGATCGTGGATCGACTCGAGGAGCTCAACAAGCATCCGATTGCCATCGAACTCAGGGCCGCTGATGGTCCATGACATATTCACCCAGCCGAGCAAGGCTTCGCCCTGTGCGTAGACCTCATAGTCGACATCCATCGTCGGGCGATTCTTGTTCTGCGACGTTTCTAATAGAGAGAACCACTCGGTCAGGCCTTCGGAGTTTCTGGCGCTTGCGGCTAGCACTTCGCTTTTTGGATATCGCTCGGAAAGAGTTTTTAAGAGCCGGTCCAAGCTTTGCTCGTTGAGCAATTCCTTTTTGTTAACAACGATCAGATCGGCCTCCTCGAGTTGCTTGCCATAGATGTAATTGACTTTAGGCGAAAAAGTTTTACCAGCTAGCAAACCGAGGAATCGTTGAGCTCGGATCGGATCGACCAGGACGCTCAAGGGTGCGATGCTGTAGCGATCGCCATACATCTGTTCTAAAGGGTAAACCACCGTCGAAACCAAGTCTGTGCATGAACCTACAGGTTCGGCAAGATAGACATCAGGACGCGCTTGACGATCGAGGTTTTCGCTGGCTTGAACCAAGGAAGCAAACCGGCAGCAGAAGCAACCACCGGCGATCTCCTCGGTAGCATACCCGCTCGATGACAAGACGCTGGTGTCGACCAATCCTTGGCTTTGGTCGTTGGAGATCAACCCGACCTTGAGCCCCTTGTTTGAAAAATGCTCAGCAGCTTTGAGCATGCTCGTGGTTTTCCCGGCACCCAAAAATCCACCGATCATGATGTATCTAGGTGTTAGCATTTCTTTTGTTCCTGTTGCTCTTGCGAAAGGATCCTATCGATCGCAACGTCCAAAGCTGCGATATAGCCTTGGCAATCGACGACTCTTGCATCGGGCTTGCCGCGAGCCATGTACAACCAACCTCGATCGTAGGGGTCTCGATCCATGAACGTCGGGTTGGTCGCCAGAAGCGAATTGAACTCGACAAACTCCCCCTCGATCACACTGTAGAGATCCGATACGGCTTTGAAACCTTCAATCCATCCCAAAGGCATCCCTGGTTCAATCGGATCGCCCGCGTTTTTTTGAAATTCGCATTCCACGAAATCACCCAGCATGCGTGTGGCAAAATGGGTGATCCCGACTCGAAACAATTCAGGTTCAATCTCTTCCAACCAAAAATGACTCAACGCATACCGATAGGACTTGGGTAGCCGAGTCGTGAACCGAGCGCGGCGGTAATAGATAGTTTTGGAAGGATCCACCGGCATAAAAAAAGTACCGTTGCAGGTCGTGGTTCGATGCGTCAAGCAAAGTGCCAAGTCTATCCCCGATCCGATGGGGATTCAAGTCGCTCCGAGGGCCTCGGATGCACCGGCGATGCCCGATGCATTGCTAGAAAGCCCGCCAATGCGCTTGCCAATAACCCAATAAGACTAGCCGGAATACTCAGGGAGTCTTCGAACCACAATCCTAAAAGCCAAGCCGAAAACCCCGTGAGTATCGAAACGATACCGACCCAAGGTCTAGGAGTACTGCTTGGAAAAAACAAAGCGATGGCCATTGGCACAAACAACGATACCAAAACAATCACCAGCGAAAGCTCGAGCAATTCCATGATCGATTCGCCTGAATAAGCCACCCCGAGCGAGCCAGCAATGACGATCACCACGCTCGATCTGACCAGCCACATCGAAGCCGATCGGTTGCCGAGCAACGGTTTGATCAGGTTCTGCGAGACAATCGATGCTTGGCTGAGGGTCGCTCCGGCCGCGACGGACAAACATAAACAGAACATCCCGACGACAAGCAGAATCTGAAGCGGTTGGCTCAAGTACAGACCTGCAATCTGATTGATCGGCAATTCGGACTCTTGCAATCGATCGCCAAACTTGGTCCGAGCCGCAAGCCCCAAATACAAAGGAACCATACCAAGCAACAAATACAGCATGCCTGCGAGGATGCACATCCAACGCGCTGTACTAGCTGTTTTGGCAGAAGCGACCCGCTGCTGGATGTCTTGGCCCGGCACATTCCCCAATAAGCCGATCAAAAGTACGCTGGCGATGGACAACAACTTACTGGGACTCGATGCATCAAGTTTCAAATGCCCATCGGGTGCCGTTTCGATCACACGCAAGAATCCCCTGAGCGGATCTCCTTGGCCGATCGCCAAGCTCGTCGCAACAAAGAGAACCAGAAGGCTGGCGATCGATAGGAGAATCATCACCGAGTTGGCCCAAGTCACCGTCCACATGCCGCCCCAGATGACGATGCCCAAGGTGACTATCGCTGAGATCAAAATCGCAATCCAAAGCGGGATGTCCAATGTCGACTCCAAGAGTTGACCCATCGCGAGAAATTGAGAACCAATCCAAAGGAAAAACGATGGGACTTGGATCACACAACTGAGTCTCTCTGAGGATTGCCCAAACTCTTTTCGAAACAGATCGGCGACCGTCGCAACTTTTGCATTCCAAAAGCGTCCGGCAAACACCAATCCCGTTAGAATCAGTGTCGCTCCACATGCGAAAGGATCCAGCAGAACTTGACTCACACCTCCCTGATACATCTTTGAAGAAGATTCAATCACCGACGAGGAACCAAACCAAGTGGCAAGCAATGCCAGAATCGACAGGAGCAATGGAACTTTGCGGTCGGCAATCAAAAACTCCGACTCCGAGACCACACTTCGAGAAGTCAATCGTCCCAGAAGGATCAATCCGCCAACGAGCATCAATAACGCGATCCCCAGCGTAAGCTTGCCTGTCGAAGATAGATTCGTGAGCTCTAGCATAATTGATCTGTCTGATCTGTCTGATCCGTCCCGGTAGTTCCGTTTGATGAGCAATGGCAAGCATTCTGGTCCGGGCTGGACCTGGCAGGGTGATTATAACGCGGGTGTCACTTGCGGCACGACCTGGGAACTCATGATCGAATACCGATCCGTGCGGTGATGAAGTAGATTCCGAAAAACAAAAAGGCTAACTACTTTGATACTTATTCTTATTTTGCCGGTTGTTAGGCATTGACCGTGCGGGGGGGGGAGAATTTCAAATCATTCATGGATGAATTTATGCCCAAGGACGGTCTTGTAAACATACTTTCGCCTCGGAGTATTAACATGAGACTTTTGAGTCTATTTCGTGGGCGGTCGATACGATCGCTTGTTGGTAGTATTACGACCGTTGCATTGGCCGGCATGGCCTCGCCGAGTTTTGGCGGTATTGTCACTTTCGGCTCCGGTTCCAACCAGTTCAATATGGAGTTTGTAACGATCGGCAATCCGGGCAACGCGGCCGATACCTCCGGTGCTCCGAACCCGGCAGGAGCGGTCGGATACGAATACGGAATTGGCAAGTTCGAAGTCAGCGAGGACATGATCACCAAGTACAACGCTAACTTTGGCACAGAAAACGGTTTAGTTATCTCCCAAACCAACCGAGGAGCGAACAAACCCGCGACGGCAACTACCTGGAATGGAGCGGCCCGATTCGTCAACTGGCTCAATCGCAGTCAGGGTTACCAAGAAGCTTACAAGTTCGCTCCCTCAAGTACCATTTCCGACAACATCCAGTTATGGACTTCAGGCGAAGCTGGATTTAACGCGTCAAACCGGTATCGTAACAGTCTGGCTAGGTATGTATTACCTGACTACAACGAGTGGTACAAGGCGGCGTATTATAAAGCTTCGAACTCTACCTACTACGATTACGCCAATGGTAGCGATACGGCTCCAACCGCAGTAGCCAGTGGCGTTCTCGATAACACTGCAGTCTACCAGGATTTGTTGGCTGATCCAAGTGTTGCCCCAAGTGCAGCGGATGTAGACCAAGCGGGTGGGTTGAGTCCTTATGGCGTGATGGCCCTTGGTGGGAACGCCCAAGAATGGGAAGAGAGTTCGTTTGACCTAGCTAATAGTAGCGGCGCTTCTAATCGTGCGCACCGCGGCGGAGCATGGGGCTTTACAGTCGATCGACTGAAATCGTCGGATCGCCGCTCGTTCAGCCCTACTTCGACCAGCAACTTCGTAGGATTTCGAGTCGTAGTTCTGTCTCCATCCGCCCCACCTGCAGTGCCTGAGCCAAGTATGATGGTGATCGGAACGCTATTTGGGTTAGGCGGGCTAGTTGCTAAGAGGCGGATGAAGAAGTAGTCCTTTTTTCTTTGGCTCTTTTGCATGTATTTCCTTTGCGAGCGTCGCCCCTTTGCGATGCTCGCGATTTTTTGATTGACATCAGGTGGCGATGAATCGATCAGGTCCTATGCAAGGCCCGGGTGAGGTTGTCGATTTGAATCGGGCTGTGCTCTGGTGCACACGATGATTTCGGAGAAATCATCGACACTGTTCGCTTGAGCGAACATTCGTTTAACCCGCAGCCAACGGCGAGGAATTTAAATAGGCCCACTAAGATTCTGCGTTTGGGGTAAAACGCAGGAGTTCACACCCGGCGACTAGGCGATGTGTTTGGTGGTG
>Ga0082207_1000108_pt1 | contig 48345 bp, 48 predicted proteins | sample LakMenEpi10Aug09_FD_71540 | JGI IMG/M metagenome (GOLD analysis project Ga0082207, IMG submission 71540) | reverse complement strand
TTCTGACTTACTCAATTGGGGATTTTTAGGATTTTTAGGGTGTTCCAATTATCTCCAATTGCTTTACAGTTGCGGCACAGTCCCGGAATTACACCAAAGTTTCCCAACCCTAAGATTTAGTAGCTTACCATGAGATGGTATTTTTGGCTATTGTCAATCAATTTTGTTTCGCGCAATCTCTCTTAGAGATCCCGAAGGGTAGTCGCAAAGGAGCAAAGACACAAAGGTAAGAGTTTAAACCCACATTTCGCAAATTCTTGATATCTTTAGGAATGTGGATTAGTTTTATTACTCCCGTTATTTCATCATAAACAATGAATTTGACAGGATATTTTTGTAGAACTTTCTGGAGCAAAATTTCTCCAAATATTGATAAATACACGAAATATTCAGTAATTTAAAAAATATTGTCTACTTTATATGATATTTATATAGAAGAGTTAAATTCATTTTCATGACAGAACCTCCTAAAATTGTCACATTTAGGAGGCTGTCTTAGAAGATAAAATTAATTTCTTTACGCCAGGGTCGTAACTCGGTTAAACGAGACATAGGACGGTCTGGAGTCCACGTCATCAAACATAACAAAAATTATAATATTTGTCAATGCCTGAACCTAAACTAACAGAGGATGACCTAAAAGATATTTTACTGGCTTTTTCGGAAGCTCGCATGAAACCATATTTCAATGCGACCAATAACAGTTATCGTGATGCGATCAGAATATATGAAATCAATACTAATACACCGGGAAAATCAATCACCTCCGCAATAAAGCGTCCGTCTTCCTCTTGTTCAATCTCTATTTTCAAATTCATAGCCTGTAACGGTAAGGTAATAAAAGCGATATTTCAACAAAACAAACAACCTCACGAATTATGCAAAAATGGTTATCAATTATCGGTATCGGTGAAGATGGTTTAGCAGGGTTAAGTCCCATAGCTGTTTCTTGCTTAGACAAAGCTCAAATTATCTGTGGTGGGGAACGTCATCTTTCCATGTTACCCCATGCCGACAACCGGGAAAAAATTCCCTGGAAATCACCTTTTCAAACTTCCATAAGCGACATTATCAGTCGTCGTGGTCAAGCAGTTTGTATTTTAGCTAGTGGCGACCCTTTATGTTATGGTGTGGGTACAACTATTCTGAAAGATATTAATATTTCGGAAGTTACAATTATTCCTGCACCTTCTGCTTTTAGTTTGGCTTGTTCTCGACTAGGATTGTCATTAACAGAAGTCGAAACTTTAAGTTTATGTGGTCGTCCGGTTTCTTTACTGCAATCTTACATTTATCCCGGTGCAAAATTATTAATTTTAAGTGAGGGAAAAAATACTCCCGCTCATGTCGCAGAAATTTTAATAAATCGCGGTTATGGTAATAGTCAAATTACCGTTTTAGAAAAAATGGGTAATATTAATGAGAATATTATAACAGATATCGCTACTAATTGGCAAGAAAAAAATGTCGCTCCTTTAAATACTATGGCGGTGGAATGTATTGCTGATAGGGGAATAGTTGGTTTATCAAAATTTCCCGGTTTACCTGATAGTGCTTTTCATCATGATGGACAATTGACAAAAAGGGAAGTCCGAGCGGTGACTTTATCGAGTTTAGCACCTAACCCTGGGGAATTGCTGTGGGATGTGGGCGCTGGTTGTGGTTCTATTTCTATAGAATGGCTGCGAAGTGATAGGAGATGTCGAGCGATCGCTATTGAACAAAATTCTACTAGAATAAATTATATTGCTGATAATGCGGCTACTTTAGGAACACCAAATTTACAAATTATTGGCGGAAAAAGTAGAGAAGTTATCCCCAATTTACCCGCACCAAATGCGATTTTTATTGGTGGTGGTGTGACAGAATCAGAAATACTAGAAAATTGTTGGAATGCTTTACTTACTGGGGGGAGAATGGTCATTAATGTTGTAACATTGGAGGGTGAACTGATTTTATACCAATGGTACGAAAAAGTAGGAGGAAATTTTACCCGTATTGCGATTCAACGCGGTGAACCTATCGGGTCAAGATTTTTGGGTTGGAAAGCCATGTCTCCTGTGACTCAGTGGGTGGGAATAAAAAATTAAAATAAACAAAAAATATTATTTCCCAGTCTAATAAAGTACACACTAATTTTTTGACTGTTCCCTGTTTCCTAAAACTAAAAAACTTTGTACCTCATGAGCATGGAAAATGCTATATTAAGGCTAAAAAAAAGTAACCTTAATAGTAATGTCACCTTCAAAAATACTTCTAACTTTAGCGAGTATATCTGTAATGTATTTTATTGAAGCACTTTTAATCACAAAGCGATCGCTCTTGATCACACCTTCAAATCAACCAAAATTTAACCTAAGTGACTCAGTGGATTATGCTTTATGAATAGACCTAAAAAAGTAGTACATTAAAAAATGTATCTAGTAGTATTAAAATTTTGATTAAATCACCTGTGCGGAAAATCGTTATTGCTGGTAACTGGAAAATGTTTAAAACCCAGGTAGAATCTGCCGAATTTTTAAGCGGATTTTTGCCTCACCTAGAGGAAACCCCCTCAGTCCGAGAAGTGATACTATTCCCCCCTTTCACCAATTTAAGCCTACTATCCAAATCTTTACATGGTAGCCGTGTCAATTTGGGAGCGCAAAACGTCCACTGGGAGGAAAATGGAGCATATACAGGCGAAATTTCCGCCCCCATGCTCACAGAAATTGGCGTGCGTTATGTTATTGTCGGACACAGTGAAAGGCGGCAATTATTTGGAGAAACAGACGTAAGTGTAAATCTCCGTCTCAAAGCCGCCCAAAAGCATGGACTCACACCTATTCTCTGTGTTGGAGAAACCAAACAACAACGAGACGCAGGAGAAACAGAATCAATAATTAGCGCCCAATTAACAGAAGACCTAGTAGATATCAATCAAACCAACTTAATTATTGCCTATGAACCAATTTGGGCAATTGGGACTGGTGATACCTGTAAAACCAAAGAAGCAAATCGAGTCATTGGTTTAATTCGCAGTCAATTAACCAACCCTCTAGTTCCCATTCAATATGGCGGTTCAGTCAACCCGAATAATATTGATGAAATTATGGCAGAACCAGAAATTGACGGCGCTCTCGTTGGTGGAGCAAGTCTAAAAGCTGATAGTTTTGCCAGAATTGTTAACTACCAATAATCGGGATTGGGGATTAGGGTAATTGATATAGTAGGTATTAATAATTAAGTAAGTTAACACGATAAAACCAAACTATGTAAAGAAATATAAAATAGCTGAAAACTTCTTTACTCTTGCCTTTTGCCTCTTACCTTACTATTTGGATTATCTATATGTATAACCATTTAATCATCCGAAATCATTGCTTTACCTGGGGAAAGCGGACTTATATGATGGGGATTTTAAATATTACCCCTGATAGTTTCAGTGACGGTGGTAAATTTAACACCACCTCAGCCGCCTTAACCCAGGCACAAGCCATGATTGCCGCTGGTGCTGATATCATTGATATTGGTGGACAATCAACCCGTCCAGGAGCAGAACAAGTACCCCTAGAAGTCGAACTGGAGCGGGTGCAATCTGTTTTAGAATTAATACGTCCAATAACCGATGTACCCATTTCCGTAGATACCACTAGATCAGAAGTAGCTAAAGCAGCAATTAATGCCGGAGCAGATATAGTCAATGACATTTCAGCGGGAACATTTGACCCCCAAATGTTGCCAACTGTTGCCAGTTTAAATGTACCAATTGTGTTAATGCACATCCAAGGAACTCCCCAAACCATGCAAAAATTCACTGATTATGAAAATTTAATCACTGATATTTATAACTTTTTATCTGGGCAAATTACAAATGCTAGACTTGTGGGAATTGACCAAAATAAAATAATTATTGATCCGGGAATTGGTTTTGCTAAAAACCATCAGCAGAATTTAGAGATATTTCGCCAATTAGAATCCCTAAAAACACTTAATTCTCCAATTTTGGTCGGACCATCTCGTAAAAGTTTTATCGGTAATATTCTCGACCAACCAGATCCAAAATTAAGAGTTTGGGGAACAGCCGCAGCCTGTTGTGCAGCCATTTTTAATGGTGTAGATATCCTCCGAGTTCATGACGTTCAAGAAATGCGGGAAGTTACTCAAGTAGCAGATGCCATTTTTCGTCATTCCTAATTGTTAATGATCATTTATATAGTTCCCCAGTCTAATGAAGTACACACCAATTACTGTTCCCTAAAACTAAAAAACTTTGTACCTCATAAGCATGGGAACCACTATATTAATTAGATCCATTCCCATTACCATTGGTAGGATTCTTACCATAATTTTCTTCTACTGAATCAGAAATCAATTCCTGAAACATTTCCGTTGAGTTAGCAGGATCTACAAATACAATTTTGGCATTATTGCTTTCACCCAATTTTTGACTAGCATCTACGTAATCCTGGGCAACAAGATACCGTAAAATATCCTTACTTTCAGGATGGCTACGTAAGGCTTCAGAAATGATCTCTATCGATCTTTTAGTTCCTGTCGCCCTCCTTTCTGCCGCTTCTTCTTCCCCTTCTGCGGCTAAAATCACGGCTTGTTTTTTAATTTGTGCATTCTGTTGTTCTTCCATGGACTTACGTACAGTCTCCGGCGGGGTGATACTCTGAATATCTAAACGGATAGTTTCCACCCCCCAGGAGAATGTAATTGAATTTAATTCAACTAATATAATTTTGTCCATTTCCGCCCTTGACATATTAGTATCCTTTAAGGAATTCTGGGCGATATTTTCTCGGAGGGTAGTGGTTGCTATGTTTGCTAGAGACTGTTCTAGATCATCAATAGCATAAAAGCTTTTTTTAATGTCCTGAATCCGCCAGTAAAGAATTGCATCTACTTCTAAATAGATACCATCTTTAGTAATTACATTTTGCGGTTTAATATCTAAAAGTTGCTCTCTAGTTGTGTTTTCCATCACAATTTGATCAATGATAGGAACAATAAAACTTAGTCCAGGATTAAGTTGACGATGATACCGCCCCAAACGTTCAACTAAGGCCGCATTCCCTTGATTTACCATCTTTGCCGATGCCAAGGCGTAACCGACTAGAGCTAAAAATATGATAAAAATTATTGGGTCCATTAAATTATTCTCCTCCTTCAGCTTTAGGCAGAATTGATTGTTAGAGCTACCAAGTGCATTAACTGTAAATTAAAATGGGTTAAGTGCGTAATTCCCTAATTAGTAACTATAAAATGATAACCCCGCGCTCACATTATAGGCGATCGCTATACCTTTAATGATCAATTGCCGAAAAAAATCAACTAAGATATACAATAATTATGTTTTGGGTCTAGATTTTTTGAGTGGAAACCTAGAAAACCAACTTTTGGACTTAACCTAAAATCCAGTGAATAATCTGATAATCCCCAAAATAGTACCTAAAGGTCCCGCTACAGTATTAACTGTATCACCAGTTTTGGTTAAATTGTTGCGATCAACTACGACAACATCATTATTACGCAGGATAGGATTAGTTTCCTCGTTAATTCCTTTCGACAAATCCACGTTAACTTTACGCTTAGTAACAGTGCCATTAGAATTGAGGCGAATTAATTCTACAGTTCCTCTACTGGCTCTACCATCATTAAAACCACCTGCTGCCAATAATGCCTGATTTAAAGAGCTATTGGGTTGTAATTTGACCGCCCCTGGTCTTTTGACTTCACCAACTACACCCACTTCAACCGTATTTGGGGACAAAGTTGTTGTTGCTAATTGAGTAGCTTCAGCGGCACTAATGTCAGTAGCCGTAGGCACAATGATAGTATCGCCATCTTGTACCACTACGTCTTGATTGAGATCACCACTTTGTAGTAGTTGCCATAGGTTAATATCTATATTTTGTTCTGTACCAATGCGGGTAGGACGGCGTAATTTAATCTTCCGAACATCGGCAATGGACGTAATTCCCCCGGCTAGTTGTAAACTCCGCATCACAGTAGGTAAACCACCACCGGCACCACCACCCTCTGCGCCTCCTGCATTTCCAGCGGTGACAAGATAAGAACCTGGACGGTAAACTTGGCCAATTACTACCACCGTACGGGGTGAAGTTTGAGTAGCGGCAAAGTTAGCTGCAAATAAGTTCCGGGCTTCAGCCACATTCAGACTGGCAGCAGTGGGAACAATGATGGTATCTCCATCTCGTAAGGTAATTTCCTGAGATATTCTGCCTGTTTGAGTCAATTCCTTTAAATTTAGGGAAACTGTCTGCTCTCGAGAACCTCCTATCTTGCGGCGTAATTGCACTTGAGTTACATCTGCTGCTAGGGTTACACCTTGGGCACTAGTTAGCGCGGCTAATACCGTTGGGTATTGGACACCAGGGTTATTTCCTGCTCCCCCTTCCAAGCTGAGGGTATAAGCACCTGGTCTTGTTACTTCCCCAGCAACAAAGACATTGATGGGACGAGATGATACTAAGTTAACAGAAATCAGTGGACGTTTGAGAAAGCGAGCATATTCTTTGGCAATGGTATCAGCAGCCTGTTCAGTGGTTAAGCCCGAAATAGAGATACTGCCAATTAAAGGCATATTAATTGAACCACCAGGAGGAACTTGATATTCACCCGTATATTCTGGTACTTCAAATACATTAACACGGATGCGATCTCCGCCTCCTAATAAGTAATCTGTGGCAATACTGGATGTTGATTTTCCTGGCTGTTTTTGCGCCAAACTCACAGAGGGAAGCGTGATATTTACTGTTGTTAATAGTGCTAAACCCATGGTTAAATTGGTGAGAAATTTACGCAAATCTTTATTAAGCATATTTACCTGAGAATTGGAAATGACGATATTTACAGTTATTCTGAAACGTTTTAACATCGAGTATACTGAAGAATCGTGGTGACTCAACAATCTTATTTTCTAATAAATCCTTTGTTTTCCGGACATAAATAATTTGTTGCGTAAAGATATTGATTTTATATTTTGTCTAAAGTTAGGAAACATTTTACATAATTTTCACCAGTTGTGATAACAATTTTTAATTCTATATTTTCCTGACATATAGAATTCATAATTTGATTTAAAACTCAGTTATACTGCCTACAAATAAGTAAGCAACTGAGTTTTAGTATTCCCAAGTAATTTTATATAATTACTACTTATGGGCAATTTGTTATTCTTGTATTCTTGCAGTTTGTACTAATTAAGAGGATGATTGAGGATTTGAATTTGATGGATGAAAAACTCTTCTAGGGATTGACGTGATAGATTCATAGTGATAATTTTCCCTCCCATTAACTGGAGACTAGAGAGAAAATCATAATAATCTTCTTGGAGTGTACCTTGCCAAGAACCATCCGCCCCAAATTCTAAATTACTTATCCATTTTTTCAAAATTTCCCCATCTCCTCCTTGACCTTTCACATGATATGTATTTTGGTTACCTAAAAGTTGATTGAGAGAACCACAACAGATTAATTCTCCTTGAGCAAGAATAGCCACACGGTCGCAAATTTGTTCCACTTCACTTAATACATGACTATTAAAAAATATGGTTTTACCAGATGCTTTCAGAGAGAGAATAATTTCTCGCATTTGGTAACGTCCCAGAGGATCAAGCCCAGACATAGGTTCATCTAAAAAAACCAAATTGGGATCATTAATTAATGCTTGAGCCATGCACACACGCTGAAGCATCCCCTTAGAATAACGTCGCAGTTGCTTTTTGCGAGCATCAGCTTGAGATAATCCGACTAATTCCAATAATTGGGGAATGCGTTGACGTTGTAACTTTTGGGGAATTTGAAATAAACCCGCTGTTAACTGCAAAAATTCCCAACCACTCAGATATTCGTATAAATAGGAATTTTCTGGGAGGTAGCCAATATGCTGCTTGACAGAGCGATCGCCTATGGGTTTACCTAGTAATAATCCTCGTCCAGATGTAGGACGAATAATACCCAATAACAATTTTAACAGCGTGGTTTTACCCGCACCATTTGGACCCAACAGACCAAAGGTTTCTCCTGGGTACACTTGTAAAGAGCAGTTTTTGAGAGATACAACTTTTTGATTGAGCCAAAATCCCGTACGATAGACCTTTCGCAATTCAGAAGTCAGGACTACAGGTTGTTTATCTAGGGGATTTTGTTGAGAATTAGAGTTGTCTACAACAGAATTCATGGCAATGAAACTACCAACTACTGACCATTTAGAACTAACTAATAGATTAACCGATGCTGATAATTTTTATAACACACCTTTAGAACTAGGAATTGTTGTCCCCCGACGTGGATCAATTTCCACGGCTATTCGCATGGCTCTAGCAAAGGCTTTAAATGTGGCCTCAATAATATGATGGGAATTAATTCCATCTAATTGGCGAATATGTAAAGTCATTTGGCTATGATTTACCAAGGCCACAAAAAACTCCCGCACTAATTGTGTATCATAAGTTCCCACCCGTTGAGTAGGAATTTCTAAACTATAACTGAGATGAGGTCTACCAGAGAAGTCTAAGGCCACTTGCACTAAGGCTTCATCTAAGGGAGCGAGAAAATTACCAAAACGCACAATTCCTTTTTTGTTACCCAAAGCTTGGCCTAAAGCTTGTCCTAAAGTAATCCCCACATCTTCGTTTGTATGGTGGTCATCAATTTCCCAATCACCTTTAGCTTGAATATCCAAGTCAAACAACCCATGGGAGGCGATTTGATGGAGCATATGATCTAAAAAGGGAATACCTGTAGATACTTTACATACACCCGTACCATCCAGGTTAATGGTGACATAAACATTTGTTTCACCAGTGGTGCGTTGAACTGAGGCTATCCGAGGAGTTTGTGTTGTCATTTGTCGGTTGTCGGTTGTCAGTTGTCATTTGTCGGTTGTCGGTTGTCGGTTGTCAGTTGTCGGTTGTCGGTTGTCGGTTTTCAGTTTGTTACTTCTGACTTCTTAATTGTGCCGTATTACCAAAAGCTTGGGTCTAAAGCCTACTAGATTAGACACTGCAAGATATCTAGTTTAAGTGATATCGTTGAACCAAGAATCCTCGCGCCTTTAGGACTAGGAGTGTTACATTCCCATAATTTCATATCCCCCATCGACATACAGGATTTGTCCAGTAATACCGCTTGCTAAATCACTACACAAGAAAGCCGCAGTATTACCTACCTCCAATTGAGTAACAGTGCGACGGAGGGGGGCTACCTGCTCAACGTGATGAATCATATCTAAAATACCACCAACTGCGGAAGATGCTAAAGTGCGGATAGGACCTGCGGAAATACCATTAACACGAATATTTTCCGGACCGAGTTCTGCGGCCAAATAACGAACACTAGCTTCTAATCCAGCTTTAGCTACACCCATGACATTATAATTAGGAATTGCCCGCACTGCGCCCAAATATGTAAGAGTAATAATACTTCCACCTTCAGTCATTAAAGGTCTGGCTGCACCGCTTAACTGTATAAGTGAATAAGTGCTAACTTCTAACGCCGTATTGAAACCAGAACGAGAAGTTTGACTAAAACCCCCGGTCAAATCTTCTTTTTTGGCAAAAGCCAAACAATGCACTAAAATATCTATTTTCCCCCATTCCTGCCGGATGGTTTCAAAAGTAGATTGAATTTGCTCCTCATTTTCAACATTGCAGGGCAAAAACAGGCTCGGAGCAAGAGGTTCTACCAATTCAGAAACTTTTTTTTCCATTTTACCCTTGTCATCTGGCAAGTAGGTAATGCCCAAATTGGCCCCGGCTTTATGGAGTTGTTGGGCAATTCCCCAAGCGATAGAACGGTTATTGGCAATACCTGTAACTAGAGCATTTTTTCCAGATAGATTCAGCATAAAAATTGCTAATGTAATTCATCATTAGGAGCATACTAGAATCCGAGCCTAGTTGGACTATGTTGGACTAGGAATTTTTTCAAATACTCCCAGAGCAGTCAGCAAGCCTGAAAAAATTATGACCATATTTATAAAAATTCTCAAGAAACAGAAAATTTCTAGAGGCAAAACCTTTGACTCTAATTAGTGAAATTACTTATGAATAATAATTAACTAAACTGAACAACAATTGTGTATCATTATAAACGAAGAACTAACAATTTTACCTTTGAGTATAGAAAAAAACAGCAAAGTCCATGGTGATTTATTGATTTTTCAGGTGTATTCTTAGGTAATTAGTTTTTGTTTTTCTGGCATTGGGTAGGGGAAGGGAGAAATGATAGTGACACAAGATAAAGCCCTAGCAAATGTTTTTCGTCAAATGGCGACGGGGGCATTTCCTCCGGTTGTGGAAACATTTGAGCGGAATAAGACGATCTTTTTTCCGGGAGATCCTGCTGAACGAGTTTATTTTCTTCTCAAGGGTGCTGTGAAACTGTCAAGGGTATACGAAGCAGGAGAAGAAATAACGGTAGCACTACTGCGGGAAAACAGCGTCTTTGGTGTACTGTCACTGCTGACAGGAAATAAGTCTGATCGATTTTATCATGCAGTGGCCTTTACTACTGTAGAATTGCTTTCAGCCCCAATTGAACAGGTAGAGCAAGCACTGAAGGAAAATCCAGAATTATCAATGTTGATGTTGCGAGGTCTTGCTTCACGGATTCTTCAAACGGAGATGATGATTGAAACTCTTGCTCACCGTGATATGGGTTCTAGGTTAATTAGTTTCTTATTAATTCTTTGTCGAGATTTTGGCGTTCCTTGTGCTGATGGCATTACCATTGATCTGAAGTTATCCCATCAGGCGATCGCTGAAGCAATTGGCTCTACTCGTGTTACAGTCACTAGACTACTGGGAGATCTCCGCGAGAAGAAAATGATTTCTATTCATAAAAAGAAGATTACTGTACATAAACCTGTTGCTTTAAGTAAACAATTTACCTAAGCATCAGCCGTCAGCAGGTTGCCAAAAAGTAGATCTAAACCCCACTTCCACAAAATTCTGTCTGTGGAGGTAGGGAAGTTAAACTCAAATTTAGCTAAATGCTAACAATTTATTCAAGTTATAGGTAAATGGAGTTGGCAGGACTTCTATTTTTGAAGTGCTGTGTTTTTGGAGGCTCTGTCAATAGCATCACTATGATCACGATTAAACTATTAATTTGGAGGAAGGTCTTTAATTGTCTAATTCTTACTTTAGCCTCACTCTCTTTACCCACAGACAATGGTTAAACGTGATAGGCTGTATTGATCACTATTGCATTAGTTAAAAATGGCCACCGGGTACATCCTGATTGCAGCAATTCTCATTTTGGGAGGCGTAATTGCTACCGTGGGTGACCGCATCGGCACTCGGGTGGGCAAGGCCCGTCTCTCACTCTTTAATTTGCGTCCGAAAAAAACTGCTGTCATTGTCACTATCTTTACGGGTGGTCTGATTTCTGCTTCAACTTTAGCAATTCTCTTTGCTACTGACGGTGGACTACGGAAGGGTGTATTTGAATTGGAGGATATTCAAAGAGATCTAACCAATAAGCGGGAACAACTAAAAACCGCAGAAGCTCAAAAAAGCCAGGTGGAGGTTGAGCTAAATCAGGCTAAACAAGAAAAGGTTCAGGTACAACAAGAATTACAAGCAATTAATAAGTCATTACAGGCAGTAAATACTAAACAAAAGGCAACACAAGCTCAACTTAATCGTACTCTTAATCAGCAAGCTAAAACTCAAGCACGGCTAAAGGAAACTCAAAGTCGTCTTGGTGGCATCATGATTCAGTATCAACAAGCTAGAGGTGAATTACAAACTCTTTATCATCAGCGACAGACTCTCCAAACTGCTGTAGAAGATTTAAAGGCAGAACGTGAGAAGTTGTATACTCAAGCTAAAGAGGCTATTGATGAAGCAAAGACGGCAATTGAAAAACGCGATCGCAAAATTGCTAAATTAGATAAACTTATTCAAAATCGTAATCTAGAAATTAAACAGCGAGAGGAAGTCATTATCACTAGAGAATCTCGCTTGAAGGAATTAGAGGAACAACAACAATTTTTAGATCGGGAAGTGGCTAGACTAGAAAAATATTATCAGTCCTATCGTGACCTCCGCTTGGGTAAATTAGCTTTGGTCAAAGGTCAAGTAATAGCGGCAGGATTGATTACTGTTAATAAAACTAATACCTCACGTCAGGCTATTATGAAAATTCTCGAAGCAGCTAATCATAATGCCAATGTTCAGTTAACTGAACCTGGTGAGATATCAATGAATAAAAAAATACTTCGTCTCACGAAAGATCAGGTTGAATCCCTAATCGCACAAATTAAAGATAGTCGAGAATATGTTGTTAGAATTTTCTCGGCAGGTAATTATGTCAGAGGCGAAAAGCAAATAGAATTTTTTGCAGACGCAGCCCGAAATCAACTTGTATTTTCATTAGGGGAAATTTTAGCTACTACTACGGCAGATTTAAAAAGTATGACTCCTGAACAAATGCGTCAACGCTTAGATTTACTAATTTCTGCTTCTCAATTTCGCGCTCGAAATGCAGGAATTGTGGAAAGTGTAGAAGTAGATGGGACTTTTGTTCGCTTTGTGACTCAATTACAGCAAATGGAGCAGGAGGTAGAAATTAAAGCTATAGCGGCAGAAAATACTTATACTGTCGGTCCGTTAAGAATTAAATTAGTAGTTATATCAAATGGAGAAGTTCTTTTTAGTACGTGAGCAAGAAAGTTTAATTGTAAGATGTTCTATTGGTAAAGTAGATAGTTACAAAGTTACTGAATTGCCTAACAATAACAAAAGATTGCCTAACAATAACAATTGATTGCTTAACAATATTAATTGATAATTAACAACTGACAACCGACAACTGACAACTGACAACCGACAACCAACCAATGACAACCGACAACCAACCAATGACAAATACACAACCTGCAATTTTAGGATTTGACCCTGGCCGTGATAAATGTGGTATTGCAGTAATGGGATTAGATAGACAACTGTATTATCATCAAGTTATCTTAGCAGAAGAAGCGATCGCTAATATTGAAGTACAATTGCAAAAATTTCCTGTATCCTTAATAGTGATGGGAGATCAAACAACAGCGAAAAAGTGGAAACAGCAACTTAGTCAAGAATTAAGTAAACTCACAAATATCATTTTAGTTGATGAACGTTATTCTACCCTAGAAGCACGCGATCGCTATTGGCAAATGTATCCACCCCAGGGTATAATTAAGTTATTACCCAAAGGAATGCGTCAACCTCCCAGGGCAATAGATGATATTGTGGCAGTGCTTCTGATTGAAAGATACCTCAATAGATTAACTGACAAATAATTTACAGTTCAGCCCGAATTGTGAAAGCATAATCTCCCCCAGGTTCTAATTGATAATCTTGTTGTTCTAGAAACCGCCCTAGAGGTTCTTTGATTAAAGCACGACCTTGAGAAGGCTTTACAGAAAGTTCCCCCCGACGAAAATGCCACTGGAAATACCATTGAAAATTACCAGCGCTGACTTCACCTTCGAGAAAGCCCTGTTGCCAAGATTGGCGGATAATCTTAACATGGGCAGTAGTTTCTGGCAGACGTTTTGCACTCACGCTTATTTAATGTTAGATATAGGATAAAAGCCAATTATTTATGTAGGCTATTTATTTTATGTACTAAAAATAGCTTAAGTCAACAAACTAATAAAGACAACATAAGTTAGTAAAGTCTAGGTTCTTAACTACTGATTTGTGGTGAAATAACAATAAATGCGAGATAATAATGTAATAACTGCATTAAAGAATTAATTTTGTTACGAAAATAACAGATAATAAGAACGACATTGTTTATTACTGTTATTTCCCACTACAAAATATACAAGGTAGTGGGTTTTATCTCAATTTGAGGATTATTAACCATGTCAGTCTCTATTGACTTACAGCCAATATTACATAAAACTATTTGTCAAGACTGTGCTTTTTATGTTAAATTAGATTGTACTCACCCTGATGAGTTAGATGTTAATTGTGCTACCGTGAATTTTTGTAGTTCATTTACTCCAGCGGTAGAAATTGATAGTCCTTGTGTTTCTTTTGGTAATGATGATAAAGTGGGTTGGGTTGATACAAAGAAACCCAACAATAACCAGAACAACATTGATTTTTCCTGATCTTCCTTTGCGTCTTTGCTCCTTTGTGCCTTTGCGCGAAATAAATCTATGAAATTATCATTATTAATTAAATATCCTATTTTAGGGATAATCAATTTTTTATTATTAAGTATTAATATTCAACCCGTATTTTCCAGTTCTCCCCCGACTCTAATACTGGCACAAAATAGAAATACTAAAGCAGCTACAGAGGCTTTAAATCAAGGATTACAGGCGATTCAGTCGGGAAGAATAGAAGTAGCAATTACCGCTTTTCGTGAAGCTATTAAACTAGATCCTAAATTAGCAGCAGCGCACTATAATTTAGGTTTAGCACTACGACAATTAGGAAAATTACAACCTGCTGCGGATGCTTTTTATCAAGCTACTCAAGCGGATTCTCAATTTGCTTTAGCTTTTGCAAATTTAGGTGGGGCTTTATTAGAAGGAAATAATTTAAAATTGGCTCAAGATTACTTAAATAAGGCCTTAGAATTAAATCCCAATTTAGGTTTTGCCCATTATAACATGGGGTTAGTTAAAGAGCAAGAAAAAAATTGGCAAAGTGCGATCGCTTTTTTTGAAAAAGCTAGAACCTATAGTAAAAATGCTCCAGAACCAGCTTATCATTTAGGGATATGTTATTTACAACTAGGGAAAATTGAACAAGCGAAGGTAGCTTTTAATCAAGCAATTAAAATCAATCCCAAATATGCGGAAGCCCACTATAATATTGGCTCAATTTTATTTAATCAGGGGAAATTAAATGAAGCTTTAGCAGCTTTTAGAAAATCAGCCGCAGCCAACCCTAATTATGCTAATGCTTATTATGGTGCGGGATTAGTTTTTATGCAGTTAAAGCAGTATAAAGAAGCTATACAAGTCTTCCAATATGCACACGATTTATATAATATTCAAGGTAACTTACAGTGGGTAAAAAATTCCCAGCAGTTATTACAACAGTTAGAGAATAGGAAAAAATGAGATTATGCGATAAACTAGAATATATGTTATGCTTGAGAATTACATTCCAATAGTTATTAAGCAAGATAAATTAACAATAATGAAAGTTATAGATTTACAAATACCAAAACAAATAGAATTACCTTTACATTTAGTAAATTCTTCAAAAAAATTTACATTTATTGATCTATTCGCTGGTATTGGAGGGTTTAGAATTGCTTTAGAAAAATTAGGTGGTCAATGTTTAGGTTACTCTGAAATAGATAAACAAGCTATTAAAGTGTATCAGCAAAATTTTATCAATTACCGAAATCAAGATGAAATTGAATTAGGAGATATTACCAAAATTACAGGACTTCCATCAAATATTGATGTAATTGTAGGTGGTGTTCCTTGTCAACCTTGGTCAGTTGCAGGTTGTTTAAAGGGTTTTGAAGATCCTAGAGGTAAATTATGGTTTGATGTGATTCGACTAGTTAATAAAAGTCAACCTAAAGCTTTTATTTTTGAAAATGTTAGTGGTTTAGCAAGTCCCAAAAACAGAGATAATTTAGAACTGATTTTGCAGAATTTTTATGATATAGGATATTGTGCGAAATGGCAAATATTAAATGCTTACGATTTTGGTTTACCTCAAAATAGAGATAGAGTTTTTATTGTAGGAATTCAAAATGGTATAGATAAATGCCAAGAATATAGATTTCCTCGTTCTTTAAATATTCACCCCAAAGTTTTAGATATTTTAGATGAATTAAAAAATATCGAAGTTATAGAAAAAATTAAAATAGATGCAAATACCTTATTTAAAGGTGTAATACCACCTTCAAGAACTCGATTTCAAAAAGATGATGAATTAAATGATTTCTTTATTTTCTCAGATTTAAGAAATGGACATACAACAATTCACTCTTGGGATATTATTAAAACTACTGATAGAGAAAAAATGATTTGTTTAGCTCTTTTAAAAAATAGAAGAAGTAAAAAGTATGGTAATAAGGATGGAAACCCTTTATCTTTTGAAAACTTCCAGGAAATAATACCTAATATAGAAATTAGCGAATTAAATATATTAGTTGATAAAGGAATATTTCGCTGGACTGATAATAGAAAGTATGAATTTGTTAATTCTAAGAATATGACAGGAATTAATGATATCTATAGAATTATTTTACCTACTGCTGATATTTTTCCAACTTTAACTGCTACTGGTGGTAAAGATTATATAGCAACTGTATCTATTCATGGTAGTAATCCAGAAGAGTATAAGCAGTTGTTTTTAGAAAAAATTTATCACTCTAAAAAATATATACCAATCACTGCAAAACACGCTTGCAAGTTACAAGGATTTCCTGCTAATTTTATATATCATCAAAAAGATGATACTGCTAAAAAACATTTTGGTAATGCTGTTCCTATTCCTGTTGTTGAGTATGTAGCTAAAGAGTTATTAAGGATTATTGATGTTTAACTAATTTTGGTAAAAAATATCATGAAATTCTGCTGCAAAGTTTTCTTGTCCTAGTTCAAAAAACAGTGATTTTAACTGCTCAAATGTACTTTCTTCTCCAGAACAAAAATTCCAAAATTCATCTTCAACCCATATATCTTTGCTAATATCTAAAGGAGAACTAGATAATTTACTTTTTTGCGTTGTATACCAAGATTTTTGAAAAGGATTGAAAGGAATAGCAATACGAGCTTCTAAATTAGCATTAGGATCTTGAGCAAATTTATAAGAGTACCATTCTAAAATTTCTCTATTAAATCCTTTAAAATCGCCTTGATTTGGTTGTGTGGTTTTAATATCAAAAATATATTCAATTCCATCTTTAGCAAAATGAATATCTACTCCAGTACCTGTTGGAGGAGATGTAAATCTAATAATTTCTTGAGAATTGATTTTGGAAGCTGCATTTTTTAATCTTTGTATACATTCTTCTGTTGTAACTCTCATTTGATTAGGCTTATTTTCACGTTCATCAACTAATTTATCTAATTCATTTTGCAATATTTGTGGAAATGGGTCTGGACGTAATATTTTTGTAGTTACAATTTCAAATCCATTTAATTTTGCTAATGTTTTAGCTATAGGCTCCCAAAAAGTAGTTCCTAAACTTGTTTCTAACCCACCAATGAGAGAGCGTATTCTTCTTTCATTAGGAAAAATATCATCTAATACTTGATAATTTTTTACTTCTTTATCTTTAAAGAAATTTCTAATGGAATTTTTAAGATTTTCTTTAATTTGTTGTTTAACTGTATGGTTCATTTTATTAAAAGTGATGTCTAACTATTAACAAGCCAAAACAATCAAAGAAGAGGTGAAAAACTAATAATGTAGTTTCTCCCTCTCCTGATGATTGTAATAATTGATGATTCTAACGAATATACTCTTTCAATACGCTGTTACGATTAGGGTGGCGTAATTTACGGAGTGCTTTGGCTTCGATTTGGCGAATACGTTCGCGGGTGACGTTAAAAATTTGGCCGATTTCTTCTAGGGTTTTCATGCGACCATCGTCTAAACCATAGCGTAATCGGAGAACGTCCCGTTCACGAGGTCCGAGACTATCTAGGACTTTTTCTAGGTCTTCCCGCAGCAAGTTTTTAGAAACTTGGTCTTCTGGGGTTTCACCGTCAGATTCTATGAAATCACCTAAACGGGAGTCTTCTTCTTTCCCTATCGGTGTTTCCAGAGAAATTGGTAATTGAGCGGATTTGGCAATAAACCGCAGTTTCTCGATGGTCATTTCCATGCGAGTCGCAATTTCTTCCTCCGTGGGTTTACGTCCCATTTCTTGAGACAGGAGTTTCGTAGTTTTCTTAATTCGGGAAATGGTTTCGTAAAGATGAACCGGTAGACGGATAGTGCGGGACTGGTCAGCGATCGCTCTGGTAATTGCTTGACGTATCCACCATGTAGCGTAGGTAGAAAACTTATAGCCTTTTTCGTGATCAAACTTTTCAGCCGCACGAATCAACCCCAAACTACCCTCTTGAATCAAGTCTTGGAAAGACAAGCCCCGATTCATGTACTTCTTGGCAATGGAAACTACCAGCCGCAGGTTAGATTGTACCATCTTGTCCTTCGCCCTGCGGCCAATGTGTAGGCGATAACGAAAGGTTGGTAATGGTAATGATACTTCTGCCGCCCATTCACTGTCTCTAGGCTCTCGTTCCAGGCGTTCACAAAGCCTTTCCCTTGCCCGTTCTAGTTCCAGTAACTCAGCAATTTTCCGCGCCAGTTCAATTTCTTCATCTGCGCGTAATAGACGAATCCTCCCAATCTCTTGCAAGTACAGACGAATGGAATCTTCGGTGTAATGCTTTTTCTTGGTTACTTGTGTCCGACGACGCGATTTAGCGGCTTTTCCAGACTCTGCGTCGTCCTCATCAGACTGAGGCTCTAAAAAATCATTAATTTCGCCGTCATCAGTCAGCAATAAGTCCTCTTCTTCTATTAAGAGCGCTTGTAATTCGATCTCAGGCGGATTTATCATTTCTAGGTCAGGCTGATAAATATTATCGAGTACGTTGTTAGCCTGGTTCATGCCGCGTTCCTCATGCTCCTTCCAGAATCAGTTACTCAAGACATTTTGATTACTTTTGGCATTAAGTAATCTATGCACCGAAAATTGGGTTCTGGCTAATTACCCTAAGATATTTTCGATGATTTTCTTCCTGTTTTAGCCAGAATTTGTGCTTAAAAGTGGCAAATATCACTTCTTAGTGTATCGCTCGCTTTTTAAATTGTCATACCCATTACTTCCACACGTCACTTTCTATTGACCAAATCTACAGATCAAGATCGGTTTTTTTCAAAAAGCTTTCTGATGCGGACATAAGTGAATGACATTAGACAGATTTAACTATAAATACCTTTCTGATTGTAGCCTGTTTCACAAAAATTGCCCTCTTTTTGTCCCTTATTTAGAACTCATTTACTAAGATTAAGCCACCTTTATCAAAAAGACATTAAAAATGGCGGTGATTCCATTAGATCTTATTGAAAACTTGTTGGTTTGGTAGGGGCATTCTCATTAAATTAAAAGGTAGGCACACTTTTATCAACCTTACACAAATTGTTCCTAACTGAACAAGTAGTATTTATGTTCTGCCTTAATTAACCCGAAGGCGGGTATTTATTTACAGAGATTAGTTCAACTAGAACTAATTGTCCATATCTACTGTTAGCTAGTGATTGGTGTTTGTTTCCAGGCACTAGCCCTTGTATATGCTATACCAAGAACTTGAACTAAGGAGTTAAATTTATGGCATTTTTTTGGCGGGTTAAGAGATCAATTAAAAACTCTCTCAATTTGCCCTTATTCACACATTAGCGCAGAGTTGAGATTTCTACCCTGTGCAACTTGACAAACTGTTCTTATTGTATACAACGATATTTTAATCAGGCGATAAATAATATTGTTGTTAAAGTTTCCCAATCATAATACTTGGGTAAGTCAAGGGATGCCATCTGTAATTATGAATACTTCATTTTTTAAGCAGTTGGCTGTGACCCGAATTATGAAAAGTTTTGTTTATGCTTACTAAGCCTTGCTTTGTAGATAATATTTAGTTGACCTTTCTAACCATAGCAAATGCTTTCCCTTTTTGTGGAGAAAAATTTATGATTCTTAGCAAATAATTTATGGGGATTGGAAATTGGGATTGGGAAGATAAATATTCAAGCTGATTTTGATTCATTACCCATTACCAATTAATAATTACCAATCACCCATGACCTTAGATATCTAAGTCCGTCATATTCAGCTTAGAACCATAAGTTTCAATAAACTCGCGTCTAGGCGCGACCCGATCACCCATTAAAATGGTAAAAATCCGATCAGCTTCGGCTGCGTCTTCAATTTCCACTCGTTTGAGGGTACGGGTTTCTGGATTCATTGTGGTTGTCCACAGTTGTTCTGGCATCATTTCCCCCAAACCTTTAAACCGCTGAATGGTATAATTAGCATTACTGGGAAGAGTGCCTAGATGTTGTTGTAATTCCCGTTCACTGTAACAATACTGGTAATTTTTACCCCGTTCTACTTTGTACAGTGGCGGACAAGCAATATAAATGAACCCCTGTTCAATTAACGCCCGTTGATAACGATAAAAGAAAGTTAACAACAAGGTGCGGATGTGCGCTCCATCTACGTCAGCATCAGTCATTAATACTATATGATGATATCGTAATTGTGAGGAGTTAAATTCTTCACCTTTGACACCTAAACCCAGGGCTGTAATTAAGGCTTGAATTTCGTTATTTTTATAGATTTTGGCATCGTCGGTTTTTTCAATGTTAAGAATTTTACCACGCAGAGGGAGAATTGCTTGGGTTCTGCGATCGCGTCCTTGCTTCGCACTTCCACCCGCTGAATCGCCTTCTACGATGTATATTTCAGATTCAGCCGGATCACGAGAGCTACAATCTGCTAATTTACCAGGAAGAGGCGAAGATTCTAATACTGATTTGCGACGGACCAGTTCCCGCGCATGACGGGCAGCTTCAGCAGCTTTAAACGCTTGGATAGCTTTATCTAAAATAGCATCAGCTATAGCGGGATGAAAATCTAGATACTCCGTGAGAACTTCACCGACAAAAGAATCAACAATCCCGCGAACCTCTGTATTTCCCAGTTTAGTTTTAGTTTGTCCTTCAAATTCAGGATCAGGGACTTTCACAGAAATGACAGCAGTTAGACCTTCGCGGACGTGCTCACCACTGAGATTAGATTCATTCTCTTTAATTTTATTGCGTTTGCGAGCAGTTGCATTTAATGTCCGAGTTAGAACCGCTTTTAAACCTTCTAAGTGTGTACCACCATCAATAGTGCGAATATTATTAGCAAAGCCCAGGACATTATCCGTATAAGCATCAGTACACCATTGTAAAGACACTTCTACCTGGACATTATTGCGTTCCCCTTGGACATAGATAATTTCTTCATGAAGCGGCTGCTTGTCACGATTCATGTAGGCGATATACTCTTTAATACCACCCCTGTATTCGTAGGTTTCTATTCTTGGTGTGTCACTTTTGAGGATATCTAAACGATGATCGGTAAAAATGATTCTGACACCTGCATTTAGATATGCTAACTCGCGTAAGCGTCCTGATAAAGTAATGTAATCAAATTCTATGCTGGTGGTAAAAATTTGTGTATCTGGCTTAAAGGTAATAGAAGTCCCAGTTTTATCTTCTTCCGAAGGTGTTGCTACCAATTCAGTAACCGGGAAACTCCGTTCATATCTCTGCTTATGTACCTTGTGGTCTCGCCAAACCGTAACTTCTACAAACTCAGATAAAGCATTGACCACAGAAATTCCCACACCGTGTAAACCGCCAGAGACCTTGTAGCCACCACCACCAAACTTACCACCAGCATGAAGAACGGTTAAAACGGTTTCTAAAGCTGATTTTCCGGTTTTTGGGTGAATATCGGTAGGAATACCCCGACCATCATCTGTCACCGTCACAGAACCATCAGCATTGATATCTACTTCAACATGGGTACAGTAACCCGCCAAAGCTTCATCAACAGAGTTGTCAACTACCTCGTAAACTAAATGGTGAAGTCCTCGCGGACCTGTAGTACCAATGTACATCCCTGGTCGTTTGCGGACGGCTTCCAGACCTTCCAGAACCTGAATCTGATCGGCGCTGTAACTGCTCGTCATGAAAATTCTCCTGATACTTGGGGTTAAAATTGCCGAAAGGCGGAAAAAGTCAAATCACCCCAACATTATAACATAAAAGCCTTCCTGCCGTCTGTAGCCCAATTTTATGAGAAGTTTATATAAGGGTTGTAACCCTGATAAGAATTGGGTAGAAAATTCCCTATTTTGCGTTTTTCTTCCCACTGACCACTGACAACGAACATTTGACTAATGACTAAATTAATTGTAATTTGCGGGGCGACGGCGACGGGTAAATCTGGTTTAGCTTTAAGTTTAGCACAAAGATTAAATTCTGTAATTCTCAGTGCTGATTCTCGTCAAGTATATCGTGAATTTGATATTGGGACAGCGAAACCAAATCTAGGTGAAAAAAAATTAGTTCCCCATTATTTAATTGACATTTGTGAACCAACTGAAATCATGACGTTAGCAGATTATCAGCAACAAGCACAAGGTTTAATTGCTAGTTTGGGAGTTGAAACACTGTTGTTAGTGGGTGGAACGGGTTTATATATTCGTTCCATTGTTCAAGGAATGAAGATTCCCAGAGTTGCACCCCAGCCAGAATTGCGATCGCAATTAGAATCTTTGGGTCAAATCCGACTCTATCCCATGTTACAACAAGTTGACCCCATTGCTGCCCAAAAAATTCACGCTAACGATTTGGTGCGGACTTTAAGAGCTTTGGAGGTTTATTATACAACTGGTATTCCTATTTCTGAACAGCAAGGAGAAAATCCACCGAATTATCCAATTTTACAAATTTGTTTAGATGCTTATGCAGAACATTTAGATGTGAGAATTGGTAAACGAACTGAACAAATGATAGCAGATGGTTTAGTTGCTGAAGTTGAATATCTTTGTCGAAAATATGGTATTGATTTACCCTTATTAAATACTTTGGGATATCAAGAAATAAAGCAATATTTAACTGGTGAAATTTCTTTAGATACAGCCAAAGAATTAATTGCTTTACATACCCGACAATTTGCAAAACGTCAACGAACTTGGTTTAGACAATCTCCTAATCTTGAATATTTTGATATGAATAATCCTGATTTATTAGAAAGTGTTTGGCAAAGAATTACCGACTTTGTCTGAATCAGGATTTTCAGTATTCAGACAAAAATCCTGCAATTGTTAAAAACTGAACTCTAAATAAACAAACTAGGAGACACTTTAAAATATTCTCCCAAGGCTTTAGCTTGTGCTTTACTAATTGAACGTTTACCGTTGACAACCTCTGAGACTACACCACTGCTAGAACCAAGAATGCGTACTAAGTCAGCTTGACGAATGCCGCTAGATTCCATAATATGTAGCAATATATCATGAGGTGTAGATTCATCCATTGGATAATTTTCTTCCTCATAATCTTCAATTAGTCTGACAAGCAATTTGTGTAAAGCTCGCTCCTCTGGACTACGATTTTTTTTAAAAGTTAGATATTCTGCAACTTTTAAAAGACGTTCATAGTCTTCCTCTGTGTCAATTACTTTAGGAGCGATTTCTGCTAGTAATTGACTATAAGTATTTCGGTCAAAAGTAAGGGTCATTTTTCCATTTATTTTTACTATATTCGGCGTGAGTTAGCAAGTATTTGTAGTACACCGTTTGATCTTCATAATCTATTCCTACAATTAAACGATAATCATTACCTTTGATATTAAAAACAGTAAAATTACCAACTGCTTCAGCATCTCGGTGAAATTTTTGAACATCATTTAAACTTTGCCATTCGGATTTTTTAACTGTTTTATACCAATCTTCAATTTGTTTTTTGATATCAGGGTACTTTTTTGCTTCTTCGCGGAGGGTGCGTATGTGAATTAAGTGCATAATATATTTTGGATTTGAAATAATAGTGATTGGTGTACATAGCTTAATTCCTTGTTTGTGCTTGGTTGTTCTTGTGTTTGTGCTTGGTTGTTCTTGTGTTTGTGCTTGGTTATTCTTGTGTTTGTGCTTGGTTATTCTTGTGTTTGTGCTTGCCACCTACTTTATTCTCGCAAAATGAGAGTAACTTGTCAAGTCCTAATTAGGACTTATACAAAATTTTTCTGTAATTAAAAACTCCACAAAGATAAAAAATCCTTGAGGAGATTAAGAGAGTATTAACAGCTTTTACCGAGCCATAAAGAATTAAGCCATAACGCACCAAATAGTAAATTTACTAATTATCTGGAAGTTGTTTTTTCAAAGCATTTAATAACGCCCAACGGCTATCAGTAGGTTTTTCGGAAACAGCAGTATTCAAAATACCCGGACAATTAAGATTACATAATTGACGCTGAGGTAACGCTAAACACATCTGTTGATATAACCATTCACCAGGATCAAAATGACCATCAGGTGCTAAAGTTTCCAGTAAATCCTCTACAGCAACTTCCATTTCTAAAGGAAAATCTTCCGTTTGATTAGCGGTTTCATCCAACCAAATGACTTCCTGAGTATCAAGAACCAGACGGTGGTTATACTGCTGTAAACAGCGGTTGCAGGTACAGGTAATAATTGTTTCTGCCTGAGATGAAACTTCCAAGTAATTACCCTGGTGTTTAACTTGGATAAGTCCGCGAACTGGTGTCAATGTTTCTAGTCCAGGTAGAAACTCTTGAACTTGAATTTCCTCTGTCCGCTCCGGGGCTTTACTTAGCTGCGGAATAAAAATAGCGTCCATAGGATTTGTAATACCCTGAAAATTGATCCATTTAGCTTGTATAATTATAGCGGGCAAGATGCCCGCACCACAAAGTTTAAGTAAATTGTGGTTATCAAATTTAGCTGCGTAACAGCTTAATAGGTAATAGGTAATAGGTAATTAATTGGTAATTGGTAATATTCTTGACTGTTCCCTGTTCCCCATTCCCTACTACCTAATTATTGTGTAACTGCTTGACGAACAACTAAATGACGATTAGGTTCTTTTCCGCGACTGAAAGTTTCTAAATCCGAAAATTCCTGCAATAAAGTATGGATTTGACGACGTTCCGAAGAACTGAGAGATTGAAGTTCTACCTCCCTTCCAGAAAAGCGAACTTCTGCGGCAGCAGTTTCCGCTAAAGTGCGGATTTCGGCCTCTCGTCTCATACGATAACCATTTAATTCAACCGTGTAGGCCTGTTGATTTTCCTCTGGTTGATTCAAGTTGAGAACCGAATTTGCTAGATATTGAATTCCGTCCAGCACAGAAGCACCAGTACCAATTAAAATCCTAATTTGTTCTGATGTTAAATTAGTTTGATCTATTGTCAACCAGTAGCTTTCTTCTGCTGGTACATCTTCCTCAGAAGAGGGCTTAATTTCTAAATTAGCCCGTACTTGAGTAGATACACCAACCAGAAGTAGCAAATTTTGTAACCATTGTTCACCACTTTGCATAGAAATGTCGCTCATAATCAACCATTAGCCTTTTTCTTAGAACTTTTGGGTTCAAATGGCAACGCTTTCACTTCAATGGTTTGGGTTTGGGCTTCTTTCTCCTGTAAATCTACGATTTTTTGAATTTCTTCTGGTAGAGGTTCACGGGAGAGGATATAGGTTTGGATAGTTTGGAAAACATTACCAATTACCATATACATAAGTACCCCAGCCGGGAGGGGAAAAAATAAGAACATTCCAGAAAAGATCACAGGAGTAATTTTATTGACCGTATCTTGCTGAGGGTTGCCACCGCTGGAATTTTGTCCAGAGAGCATTTGGCTCACATAAAGACTGATACCAAAGAAGACAATCATTGCCACAATATCCCAATGAATTGTATTATCAGGATCAATAGCGCCTACTCGACCCAAAGCATCAATAAAGAGAAATCCTTTTTCTGCTGCTAGTCCGGGGATTGTGCCTTGAATGGTCACGTCTCCGGGTTCTAGAGCCTCTATATTGCCTTCGGCATCAATTTTCACCCTTTCTGAGCCTTTAGTGATTTTCCATTCAGGTTTTAAATTAGTTTCTGGGTGTTCTACCAAGAGCAAATCAAATGGTTTACCTTCTACAGTTTGATATTGAATCTTAGTTTTTTCTCCCACTGCTAACTTACTACCTCCTGGGAGAATGGCAGAGATTTGAGTGTGTTCCCCATCAGCAATATAAATATTTTGTGGGGGAGTGGCAAAAGCTTGGGGTTGAACGTTCTCAATTTGTTGTTCAGGGAAGACTTGCAGATTAACGGTATAATTCACACCAGAAAAAGGCGATCCCCGCAAAGTCGCAAACAGTGCTAGTAATACAGGCATTTGCAACAATAGAGGTAGACATCCTGCCAAGGGATTACCAAATTCACTTTGGACCTTGAGCATTTCCTCTTGTTGCTTTTGCTGATCATCCTTATAACGTTCTTTGATTTCTGCCATGCGCTTCTGCATCACGGGTTGCACGACTCGCATTCGTCGCATACTACGAATAGAACCGGCACTCAAGGGATAGAGTGCAAAGCGGATAATCAATGTTAAGGCTACTATCGCCAACCCATAGCTAGGGACAAAACCATAGAAAAGGTCTATGATTGGCAACATCACGTTGTTCGAGAGAAACCCGATACCAAAATCCATTATTCTGAATTCAACCTGCGGTACTTTGACACTCCCACCCCGGTTAGGAGTGGGATACTCAGTTGAGCCTATCCTCTGACTAGAGGTGGTTATCTCCTAAGCTTTTGCTCTATATTGTAGAGGTTTTTGTTAAGCATTGCCGTGACTATCCACAAGCTACGGAAGTTAGGGATAGTCGCTCATTATTTAAAAATGTGAATGTTAACTCCCTGGACAAACTAATTATTTAGAACTGCTATATTGGGGATTTTTAGCAGTAATTTTTTCATTAATGTAGTCATAGACTTCCCGAAAATTAGGAACAGCCCGCATTTCGATGAGAGTACCATTTTTGAGAGTGATTGCCATATCTCCCCATAAGCTGATGGCACGGGGAACTTTGACAATTTTCACTACTTCTGAATAAATTACATCATAGCGATCGCGTCCCATCCAACCACCAGTGACACATATCCGTCTATCTGTGATCCGGAAACGTAGCCAGATAGATCTGACTATTGCCCCCACAGCCAAGGGAATACCCACCACTGTTAGCCCAATAAGCAGGTTAAGAATTAAATCCCCCAAGTGGGGACCACCTTCATAATAAACTTCTTCACGAATGCCCATTTAATACCTCTGCTTGTGCCAATAACTCCTCTAATTCTTGCAGAAATTTATGGGTTTGGCGCTCAGATTCTGCGGTTTTTGGTTTGACAATTAATACTAACCGCCATCCTGGGACTAATTTGGGCAACAATTGATACAATGCTGCTGTAATTTGCCTTTTGATTTTGTTGCGAACAACGGCGCGTTTACTGACTTTTGTACTAATAGCAATACCAATTTTTGTAGCAGGAGGGGCAGTATCCAAAGAAGGTTCTATGGCCAAAGCAGGTTTTAAAGCTCTCAAAGTAAAATGAGAACTATGTCGCCGAATTCCTTCCCGGAAAACTGCCTGAAAATCCTGACGGGATTTGAGACGATATGCTTTGGGCAAAGCCACAACAGTTATTAATTGCTGAATTTTACCCTAAACACTCAAACGATGCCGTCCTTTTCTTCTTCTCGCACTAATCACGTTTCTGCCGTCTGGTGTCCGCATTCTGGCACGAAATCCAGAGGTTCTTTTTCTCTTGCGGCAAGTGCCTCCCAATGTCCTTTGCATATCTTTCTCCTTTTACCGGATTTTTATAAAAAGTCACAATCTGATATTTTACCATTTTACAGGCAATAAAAACATATTTCTAGATGGAGTTTTCACCAGAAACAAGCCAGAGGCAAAAATCAAAAGTAATCATTTTTCTCTTCTGGGTTAAACTAAGTATGGAAAAGTCCAATCTATTGACTATCTAAACCGAGAAGTTGAGAGCAGGGAACAGGGAACGGGGGATTATTAAATATTTTGCCATAATATTCCAACATAAGGCTTATTTTTTATACATAGCAAACCTATTAATCCCAAATATTATAAAGAAATAATTAAAAGTGGTATTATATATCGCGGTGATCATTCTGGAATTAGAGCCAAGGATGACAATAGAATGAAAGCGATGCAGAGAAGTTTGTCAGGTTAGCTCATCCGAAAGTCTGATATTTAGGCTATATTTTACACAAAAACGGTAAAACTGGCCATTGATTAAGTTAGTATGGTAGTGTGTGAATACAGCCAGTCAAAGCAGATAAAAAACTTATTGACTAAGGATATTGCCAGAGACTTGTTTTGATGATATTGTAAGTTGAGTTTCTGATTTTCAGAAAAAACCCCCAGTGGAAGTTAGCCAGCTAGGGGAGTTTAGTTATCAGGGTGCATCTACCAATTTAGTATTCTGGTGTTAACTAGCAAGTTCCGGATGGGTAGTAGATATTTTCTATAAAATCTGTAAGGATAAGGATACTAAAAACAAAAAATCCCCAACCAGAAGTTAGCCGGCTAGGGAAGTTAGTTATCAGGGTGCATCTACTTATTAAGTGTTCATCGTTTTTAATTTCTGTTCCGGAAAAAATGGGTGTATGTCCATAATTGTGTAATGATAACCATAAACAAGAAAAAACCCCCAGTGGTGTTGGCCAGCTAGGGGAAGTTAGTTATCAGGGTGCATCTACTTGTTAACTGTTCATCGCTTTTAATTTCTGTTCCGGAAAAAATGGGTGTATGTCCATAATTGTGTAATGATAACCATAAACAAGAAAAAACCCCCAGTGGTGTTAGCCAGCTAGGGGAAGTTAGTTATCAGGGTGCATCTACTTGTTAACTGTTCATTGTTTTTAATTTATGCTCCGGAAAAAATTACCCAAAGATTGCTGTTTGTCAACTACGGAAAAAATTCCTGTGGTTAGTGGTTGGGTAGGGGAGTTAGTTCTTAGGATTTTATCTACTTAATACTTTATCTACAAATTTTTACAAACGCTCTTGGTTGTCAAGAGTGTTTTTTATTTGCCAAAATCACAAAAGAAAACCCCTAGTGAGTTTTAGCCAACTAGGGGAATTGAAGATCAAGGTGCATCTACCAATAAACAGTTCTCCATGGGGATCAGTCGATCCGGATAAAGTAACGGCAGCAGAACAGGCACAAGACCTGTAAACAAGCCTTCTTAAAACTAGATTAAGATCAATATCCGAAACATTAGAATGGCAAAATACATCTATATGTATGAGCAGGATTAGCAACTTGTAACCTTATTCCCAAAAGCAATACTGCTAATTCTTCTAAATTTCCTTGTATGGGGTAAACAGAATCATGTTTATCGATGCCAGAACAGTTCATGTTTAGGGCATATAATCATAATGGATAGAGATTAAAATGTGGCTTATAACCTGCTGAATGCAATAAGGGAATTTGTACGGTTGGCTCATCCGAAAGTTACGCCCGTGGACAAGAAGTAGTTTTATACCTTGGTGGAAGCGGGAAATAAACAGCGTGCTATTAGCATTGTCTAAGTTTTATGGAGCAGAAATTGTGACCCAGGAATTTCACCTTTCGGCAACGCTAGTGGGGCAAAATGATTATCTGGTGCGGACGGAACAAGTAGCGCCTGGGGTGCCGGTGGCGGAAGAACTGGTACATTGGCCTGTGGCTAAGTGGTTGACTGCTGCGGGAGATTTGATGGATGATCCTTTGCAGTCGGTTTTGCAGGGGCATAAGAGCATCAGAAATTCTGTTAACTTGGTGTCCTTGGGTCAAGAGTTATATAAGGCACTGTTCCAAGGAACGCTCCGGGATAGTTGGATTACTGCCCAAGGTATTGCCCAAAATCATCAGCAGGTACTGCGGCTAAGATTAGGAATCAAGGATACAAGATTGGCGAGGGTGCCGTGGGAAATTATGCACGCAGGTGATCGCCCTTTAGTTACTGGTCATTATCTTACCTTTTCCCGTTACCAAAGTGGCATTGCCCCATCATCGCAGTTAGCAACTCATAATCCAGCGGCAGATCGAAGGGTAAGAGTGTTAATGGTGATTTCCTCACCTACTGATTTAGCGCAACTAGATTTACTTAAACAAGAAGCTATAAATCTGAAGGCAGAACTGCATCGTCAAGCATCAAGAGTTGCTGATAGTAACTACCATTTACCAGAAATTAAATTGACTGTTCTTGACCAACCGGGTAGGGAGGAACTCACCCAAGCTTTAGAGCAGGGACATTATCATATTCTTCACTATTCTGGTCATAGCAACTTGGGGGCGAATGGTGGGCAAATTTACTTAGTAAGTAAAAAAACTGGTTTAACAGAAACTCTGAATGGAGATGATTTAGCGGGGCTGCTGGTTAATAATAATATTCAAATGGCAGTGTTTAATTCCTGTTTAGGGGCATATCGGGCTAGGTCTGGGGTGGAGGAAGATTCAGGAGAACGGAATTTAACGGAAAGTTTGGTAAAACGGGGAATTAGAAGTGTTTTGGCGATGTCAGAACGTATACCTGATGAGGTGGCGCTAACGTTGACCCAATTGTTTTACCGTAACTTAAGTCAGGGCTATGCTTTAGATTTATGTGTGAGTCGGGTACGTCAAGGCTTAATTTCTGCCTATGGTTCTCAACAGATGTACTGGGCTTTACCAATTTTGTATCTTCAGCGAGAATTTGATGGTTATTTGATACCACAAGTTGACTCTAGCTACATGACTACTCCAGGGGGGGCAGCGGAGTTATTGAACAAAGGTCAGCCTCCCTTGCAGACGAATAATTATAACTATTCTGCAGCCTTAGGCAATGCAGAAATGTCTTTAGCTATTGATGATCCTAATTTAACGGGGGGAACAACGGAGGTAGACTGGCTGGAGGAAGATACTTGGGGTGATATTGCTGATGAAATTGAGCATGATGAACCTAGTTATGACGAGGATTCGGCAATAGTTTCGGATGTTTTTCGTCAGCTTAATACCCCGACTAAAACAGAAGAACCTAGTATGAAGGTGGAAATAGTACAACAGGATCATCCTTATCCGTCGGAAATGCAGATTACTGATACTAAGAAAAATGTAGACTGGGGAAATGTCCCAACTCAAATTACTCCCACTTCCTCGAATATTCAAAAGCATCAGGTAAATCCTCGGTTATCACCGTCACCTTTACGAACCCAAGTTAATCCGATTCCCCAAAGAAGATTACCTATGTTTTTGTATGGTCTTGTGGGGGCAAGTGCAATTACTGTTGTTGCTGGTGTGGGTTGGTTGTGGTATCAACAACAAGTGCGGAATTATGCCGAGATTCCACCAATCCCTGGACAAAATTTCCCAGATGATCAGCATCAGAGTATGGATTTACCTAATTTAGCTACGGGAATTGTCACGGCTATAGCTACGTCGCAGTTGAGTCAAGGCAATATTAAGGCTGGATTGGATGCTGTTAATGAATTAATGAATCGTGGTGCTTTTGCGGCTGCGGAAACGGCTTTAAATTTGATTCCTCCTCGGTATGCTGAAAATTCTGATGTGAACTTTTTTCGGGGGCGTTTAGCTTGGCAGTCGGTACAAACGAGAAATAATAAATACAGTATTGATGATGCTCGTCGTTATTGGGCGAGGGCGGTGCAAAATCAGCCAAATTCTGTTTTGTATCATAATTCTTTAGGATTTGCTTATTATGCGGAGAATAATCTTAATTATGCCAATGATGCTTGGTTCAAGGCTCTGAATTTAGCATTAACTCCTCAGCCCAATCAACTTTCTCTGGAGAAGAAACAGTTGGAAATGAGTGAACAACCAGAGGCTTTAATGGCTTATGCTGGATTGGCTTTGGGTTTATATAAGTCCGCTGGAAGTCAATCCCTTCCAAAAGGGCAGCAATATTTACGGGAAGCCATTAAACTTCGACAAAAGGTAATCCGAAGTGCGCCCCTAGACTTTAGTATGGAAAGGTTATCACAAAATTGGCTGTGGACAGAACAAGCGATCGCAGATTGGCAACGGTTGGGGGAAGCAAAGTTATCGCCTTCGCCCAAAAATAGTCCATAATTGCATGGGAGAAAAAATTGTGGAATCCAATACATCAAGCTAAAATTAGATAACCATTGCTATATTTACAACATAAGCAAATAATCTGCTTAGATATATAAACGGCATTATTGAGAAGTCAGGAGTCAAAAAAATGAAAAAGGTAGAAGCCATTATTCGTCCCTTTAAGCTGGATGAAGTGAAAATAGCTCTAGTTAATGCGGGTATTGTCGGGATGACAGTTTCTGAAGTCCGAGGTTTCGGTCGTCAAAAGGGGCAAACTGAACGCTATCGGGGTTCGGAATATACTGTAGAGTTTCTCCAAAAACTCAAGGTAGAAATTGTCGTTGAAGATACCCAAGTTGATATGGTTGTGGATAAAATTATCTCTGCAGCCCGGACTGGTGAAATCGGTGATGGTAAAATTTTCATCTCCTCTGTTGATCAAATTATCCGCATACGGACAGGGGAAAGGAATACGGAAGCCGTATAAATATTGAGTATTTGCTGTTGCGTATTCAATAAATGGGCGTTGCTGAGTCTGTAAATCTGAAAACAGGAAATCAGCAGCGCCTTTTATTAATTTTTTTAACTGGCTTTGAGTTTTCACTTATTCACTTGGTAGCTTCTTTATACCATAACCTAACTGCCAATTATTTATTTGTTTGAGGTCATTTATTTGACCCGCAAAAATAAATTTGAGTGCGGTTCGCGTTTGTAAATACCCCCTAACTAAATAATGTCCTGGTTTGGCATTAATTTCATCTATAGTTTGAGTAGGATTGGTAATAACTCCGCAGTAGGTTCTATTCACTGGTAAATTAATTGTCATTAATTGATCATATACGTGATTATTCGGTAGCATAAACACAGCATATACATAATGCTGACCAAGCCAAGGACGAACGACAATTTTCTGAGGGTGGATATAAGATTTTGTAGTTTGACTGACGGTAAAACCTGATTTTTGACAGGGAAGGGTTGGTAATTGGTCCAAAAACTGAAAAAAGCCAATAATCACAACTAAGGTCAAGGAAAATAAGAAATAAGGGAGTTGACGGTTTCGCACTGTTGGCATCAATAATTATGTTTTATGGGGAGTTTCTATTTTACTTTTGCAGTCCGTCGCTAGGGTACACCGTGCAAATTACTAATAATTAAATTCTGTTGAAATTCAAAAAGTATGTTATAGTGTTAAATGTATAAGGGCGCGTGGCTCAGTGGATAGAGCAACAGGTTCCGGTCCTGTGGGTCGGGGGTTCAAATCCCTCCGCGCTCATTTCTGGCATTGCTAAATTATTTGATTTTCTGAAAAATTTATTTTTTCGGTATTTTATTACTAAACTTTTGTATAAGTTTAGAGACTTCCAAATAAAAAAAATATCCCAAAATTTCTTGTGATGCAAGCATCTTGCGTGCTAATAATACAAGGACGGGCAGGAGACCCATCCCACAAGATTGGATAGCGTGTGATTGAAAAACTAAAAACGCATAATTAGACAAATTATGGGTATTAAAGTCTACAGACTACCTCTTCAGATATCATGAGTTATTTCACAAAAGCTCTAATGCTGAGAAACAAGCTACAATTTAGAATAAGAAATTGTTAAAAAAATTTACGTTGGTAGCTAGAAATTTTCTGTGTCACAGCCTAAGACTACTCAAACCTTTAATTTTGATTCTATTGATGCCGCTTTGGCAGATCTCAAAGCCGGTCGTGTTATTGTTGTTGTAGATGACGAAAATCGAGAAAATGAGGGCGATTTAATTTGTGCTGCCCAATTTGCGACCCCTGATATGATTAATTTCATGGCTGTAGAAGCGAGGGGGCTGATTTGTCTGTCCATGACAGGCGATCGCTTGGATGAGCTAGACTTACCATTAATGGTCAGTAAACTAACGGATACTAACCAAACCGCTTTTACCGTTAGTATTGATGCCGGACCCCATTTAGGCGTTAGCACTGGTATTTCTGCTGAAGACCGGGCCCGGACTATCCAAGTCGCTATCAACCCAACTACAAAACCGGAAGAGTTACGCCGTCCAGGTCATATTTTCCCCCTACGAGCTAGACCGGGAGGTGTACTCAAACGAGCCGGACATACAGAAGCGGCTGTAGACCTATCCAGACTAGCGGGACTGTATCCAGCGGGGGTAATTTGCGAAATTCAAAACCCTGATGGTTCAATGGCTCGGTTAAATCAGTTAGTGGAATATGCTAAAAATCATCACCTCAAAATTATCAGTATTGCGGATTTAATTAGTTATCGTCTCAAAAATGACCGTCTTATCTATCGAGAAGTTATTACTAAGCTACCCAGCCAATTTGGTCAATTTGATATTTACGGCTACCGTCATACTCTAGATAATACGGAACACGTGGCTATTGTCAAGGGAAATCCGGCCAATTTCGGAGATGAAGCTGTGATGGTGCGAATGCACTCGGAATGCTTGACAGGTGATGCTTTAGGCTCTCTGCGCTGTGACTGTCGGATGCAGTTACAAGCCGCATTAAAAATGATTGAGAATGCTAGTCAAGGTGTCGTTGTTTACCTACGTCAGGAGGGACGGGGTATAGGCTTAGTTAACAAGCTCAAGGCCTATTCTTTACAAGATATGGGACTGGATACGGTGGAAGCAAATGAGCGTTTAGGGTTTCCTGCTGATTTGCGTGATTATGGTATGGGAGCGCAAATTCTCATGGATTTGGGTATTAAAAAAATTCGTTTGATTACTAATAATCCCCGTAAAATTGCTGGTGTTAAAGGTTATGGTTTGGAAGTTATAGATCGTGTTCCCCTGTTAATTGAGTCTAATGATTTCAATTCCTATTACTTAGCTACTAAGGCCAAGAAATTGGGGCATATGCTGTTACAAACTTATCTTGTAACAATTGCTATACATTGGCAAGATGAACCAGAATCGGTTACTGAACGTTATGAGCGTCTAGAGAAATTACGGTATTTATCAAAAAATCAGCATTTATTGTTACAAGAGGAAGCCCGTCCCTTGGGAATCGCTTTATTTGATCAACCATCTTTAACTGTACATTTAGGTTTTGACCAAGCGAATATTGCTGAATCCAATTGGTATCAACAAAAGGGTCATCCTTATTTACAAGCAATCTGTCAGATTCTGGACGAAATCACCATTTTACCCTATATTCAGAAAATAGAATTTCTGATTGCAACGGGTAGTGATCCGCTGAGTAATTTACAAGTACAGTTGGATAGACAGAGTTTTTCTAATGGTGTACTACCTTCGTCTTTAAAAGGTATTTTGCAAACACAGCACATTTACAGTTTTAGTAAGTAGGGTTTGGTGAATTTCTATAGATTAATCATAGCTTTAGTTTTATAACTAGAGCTATTTGTTGATTATTTATGTATGCTTGAATAACCCCACAAATAAAAGTTGCTATTAACTAGACATTAGCAAGTAAAACAAGTATAATTTTTAATGTTTATAATCATTTGTGGGTTATATGCAGATAACCAACTAAGAATAAAGTCATGCTTGTAGAATTTAGTGTAGAAAATTATCGTTCAATCCAAGAAAAGCAAACATTAAGTATGGTAGCTGCTGATAATGAAACCATGCTAGATAGTAATACTTTTCCTGTCCCTAATAATGATGATTTACGCTTAGTTACAAGTGCTGCTATTTATGGTTCAAATGCTTCTGGTAAAAGTAATTTACTCAAAGCTATACAAGTGCTGAAAAATCTTGTTATTAAATCAGCTAGTAGAATGCAAATTGGGGATAAATTACCTGTTGAACCATTTAAATTAAATAGTGAAACAGCAAAAAAGCCTAGTAGTTTTGAAGTGATTTTTATTCTTGATGATATTCGTTATGAATATGGAGTTTCTTTAAATCGAGAACGAGTATTTGAAGAGTGGTTAATTGCTTATCGAAATGAAGTTCAAGAAAACTGGTTTTCTCGTGAATATCTACCAGATAATCCAAAATTTGAACCAAATGAAGGTTATAAATGGTCTTTTGGTAAAGGATTAAAAGGGGAAAAAAAGCGTATTCAAAGATTTGTTCGTTCTAATTCTTTATTTATATCACACGCTGCACAAAATAATCATCCTCAGTTAAAAGAGGTATTTGATTTTTTTCAAGATGAAATAAATATGATTTCTTTAACGGAAGGTCAGCTTAGAGAATTTGATTTTACCATTAAAATGTGTGAAGAAAATCATAATTTTCGTGAACAGATTGTTAATTTGTTGAGTGAAGCTGATATTGGTATTTCAGATATAAGGTTTGAAAGTGAACCAATGGATGATAATATAAAATTGGTGGTTCAAAATCTTTTTAGCGAAGAATTTGAAGTAAGAAAGAATGCTAATAATTTATTAGAAATAGACTTCATGAACGTGATAACTATTCATAAAATGAATGATTCTAACAGTGAAATAGAATTAGAAATAGAGGACGAATCTGCGGGAACAAAACGTTTATTCTATATAGCAGGATATTTGTTATGGGTATTAGAATATGGAAAAGTATTAATAATAGATGAAATAGATAGAAGTTTACACCCAGTTCTTTCTAAAGCCTTAATTAAAATGTTTAATAATCCAGAAATTAATAAAAACAATGCTCAATTAATATTTACAACTCATGATACTACATTATTAGATGATGAAACATTCAGACCTGACCAAATATGGTTTACTGAAAAAGATAACAGCATGACTAAACTATATTCATTGTTTGATTTTCGACCTCGTGAAAATGAATCTTTACAAAAAGGTTATCTATTAGGTCGCTATGGTGCTATTCCTTTTATTAATGGGTTGAGTATTTAAAAATATGTCACGGGGAAAATCTACCAATAATTTAAAACGAAGTTCGGAGAATAAAAATCCTAGAGGAGACCTTTTAATTGTAGTTGAGGGTGAACAAACAGAATATAATTACTTTGAATCTCTAAAACGTGAATTGAAATTATCAACAATTAAGATTAAAATAGTTTCCGCTAATGGTGGAGATCCTTTAGAAATTGTAACTACAGCTTATAATCTATACCGACAAAAACAATATGATCAAGTATTTTGTATATTTGATGATGATAATAAACCGGAGAAATATAAACAAGCTCTCAGCACAGCAAAAGGATATAATTTTGAATCTGTAACATCAATACCCTGTTTTGAATTTTGGTTTTTACTCCATTATTGTTATACTACTAGTCCTTTTAGTAGTTATGATGAACTACGTCCAAATCTAGAATCAGAAATGAGAAAAGAGGGTATTTTAAGACAAGGAGAAAATTATAATAAAAGTGATAAATTGCTATATCAAAAACTTAAACCCAATCAAGAAAAAGCAATTAATCATGCTATTAAATTAGAGCAAAATCATCCTAACGAAAATGGATGTACAAAACCATCAACAAAAGTACATATTCTAATTGATAAACTACAAAAACAAAAAAATTTTGAATGAGCAGTTATTGATTAGCAAGTAGAAGTGTTAAATGTCGCTACAATTCAATTATTATAGTATTATAAAGGGTGAAAATGTCAACATTTCATAATATATTCCGTCTAATGAAAATAACTGATTTGTTGACAGATATAAGCTGGGTATAAACTTGAGTGGAATACAGTCAGAAAATCACAAACTCCGTTTTTTATTTCCCTTGATTATATTATATTCCAGCGATAAATGCTATATATTTCTGCAATATTCCTATAACAACTGCTGGTATTTCTAAATGGGGAAGAATTCCTGTATCAGGTATTGTGTGAAAAGCTGTAATTGCACCAGGATTTAAACTTGCTAATCGTCGTCCTAATTGCATATTTGTAAATTGTGCTTTTTCACCCCATAATATTACAGTAGAAACTTGAAGTTGCTGAATATATAAACTCAAATCAAAATAAAGATTCCCCCGTAAAAAAGATAAAGCTGCAAATTTAGCTTGGTATTGTTGTGCAGAATTTAAATAAGCTGATACCATTTCTTGAGTGACTCTTTCTGGGTTAGCAAAAAGAAAACTTTGCAAAAAATTTCTAACTGCAATTTCATTTTCTGCACCCAAAGCATAAATTAAATTATCTAGCAATGGGGTATTAATTAAAGAAAGCGGTAATCTTCTTCCTGTACCTTCTCCAAAATCATTAAAACCTGAAGGACAAACTAAAAATAAAGCTGTGAATAAATCGGGATAAGTAATAGCGAGACGAATAGTTAAAGCCGCAGTTAAAGAAGATGCTACTACAGTTACAGGTTGATTACAGGTTTGAGTTATAAACTCAATAATTGTCGTTAAATAATCTTCAATTTGATAATCTCGCACTGGGTGAGCAGACTTTCCCCAACCAATTAAATCTGGGGCTAAAATTCGATAATTTGACGCATAAGCTGGGTAAATTTTCGACCATTCATAAGCAGATGCACCTCCACCAAAATTATGTAAAAATAATAATGGTGGTAAATTTTTATCTTTGACATTTTCCCAAGGGTCACTAATTTGGGTATAATAAACCATTGACCCCAAAGATGTATGAATGAACTTACTACCAAACCCAGGAGGTTGAAATTGCAGCATAATTATGAAAGTGACTCTTTAGTAATTTGGACAAGTTGATTTATATTATCACTACTAATATTATAAGCAGTCCCGAACCCAATAACAAAACGTCCGGTATTGGGTGTAAGTTGCAAAATCCGAAAATCAGGTAAACTGCGTAATGTAGAAATTAATTCTCCAAAACGAATCTCAAATTTATCAACAATTTCCTGCCATTTTTCAGTTTCTCTGGTTATGAAAGTTGTGGTACAATCAAAATTTAACCGCCGACGGGCAAAAATTTGTTTAGTTTTAATTTCATCATCAATAAATAAAACACTCACAAAAGGATGATTATGAATATTTTGGGTGTGAGTAGCTAGTCCACTCACATAAATGTAGATATTTTTATTATTGTCCATAATGAAAGGAGCATAACTAGCATGAGGGATTCCCTGTTTATTCACTGTACTAATGATAATACTATTAAATTCTTCTGGGAATTTCTCATATTCGGCTTGGGCTTTAGTAAATTGATTGATCATGATTGATAATTATTTATTTTAACGAACCACAGAGGACACGGAGGAGGAGAAAAGGAGATATTGGGTTATAGTAACAGATTTGCTTTGGGACTTTTATATTATATCAAGAAGTTGATATTTTATCTACTATATACACAAAAAGTTGATACAATAAAACTAAAGTATGGTGGTTACATAGTATTTATGAATAACAACAATCGTTCTCAATGGGATTTATGTAGGTTCATCAAAACCCTAACTTACTTTGAAGTATTTCCGGTTCTTAACTGGATACAAAAACTTTTTCAAGGTAGTCCTAAAGATAATCAAGATAGACCAAAAGAAGGAAGAAATATGGCTGTAATTCTGGTAGCTGGTGCGACTGGTGGGGTCGGTAAACGAGTTGTGAAAAAATTGGTAGCACAGGGTTATTATGTGCGCTGCTTAGTTCGAGATATTGAAAAAGCCCGGCCAATTCTGGGTGATGATATTGATTTGGTAGTTGGGGATATTACGAAACCAGAGACTTTAACAAGTTTAGTTATGGCTAATATTCAAGCTGTAATTTGTTGTACAGCAGTGCGTGTACAACCTGTGGAGGGAGATACACCAGATAGAGCTAAATATAATCAAGGTGTGAAATTTTATCTACCGGAAATTGTCGGGGATACTCCAGAAAATGTTGAATATAAAGGTGTAAAAAATTTAGTAGAAACGGCCAAAAAATATCTAGTTCCTGTTGATAAAAAAACCATATTTGATTTTACTAAACCATCAGATGAAATCAAAAATATCTGGGGTGCTTTAGATGATGTCGTTATGGGTGGTGTTAGTTCTAGTAGTTTCCAAATTAGGGAAAATACAGCAGTATTTACAGGTAATGTTTCTACTGCTAATTCCGGTGGTTTTGCTTCTGTAAGAACTAAGAATTTTTCACATTTACTTGATTTATCCGGTTATGAAGGTGTGAAATTACGGGTTAAGGGTGACGGTCAACGTTATAAAATATTTTTACGCACAGAATCAACTTGGGACGGTGTTGGTTATAGCTATTCCTTTGATACTGTTGCTAATAATTGGCTTGATATTCAGATTCCTTTTACAGATTTGTTCGGTGTATTTCGCGCAAAAATTGTTAAGGAATGTCCACCAATGGATATTAGTAAAGTTTGTTCTTTACAATTAATGTTGAGTAAGTTTGAATATGATGGTGCTTTAAATCCTGCATTTAATCCGGGTATTTTCGCGTTGGAAGTTGAATCAATTCAAGCTTATGGTGGAGAAACTTTACCTCAATTTATATTAATTAGTTCTGCTGGGGTGACTCGTCCAGGAAGACCAGGAATTAATTTAGATGAAGAACCTCCAGCAGTGAGATTAAATGACCAATTGGGAGGAATTTTAACTTGGAAGTTGCGAGGAGAAGAAAGTTTGAAAGCTAGTGGGATTCCTTATACAATTATTAGACCTTGTGCGTTAACAGAAACAGCAGGAGGAAAGGAACTAATATTTGCACAAGGTGATAATATCAAAGGAAAAGTTAGCCGTGATGATATTGCAGAAATTTGTGTCCAAGCAATTAAAGAACCAAAGGCAAAAAATCTAACTTTTGAAGTTAAGGAAGGTGAAATGGCTGTTAATAATCCAGATTGGAAAAAGCTATTTTCTGCTTTACAAGCTGATAAGTAAAGATTAATTATGGAATTTGTTGGGTTTCCTTTGTCAACCCAACCTACATTTTTTTGATAATATGATGTTAAGAAGATTGCTCATAACTGGAATTTGTGTGATGATTGTTTGGAGTGGTTTTCTATTGAAAACTGCTTTACCACAACAAGTTGATTTCCGTGTTAATAATTTAGAATCTGATGTGAGAAGTTTACAATTACGCTTACAACAACTTGAGTTAATGGTTAGTAAAAATAATCAATTACCTGCTGCTAATAATTTACAAATTTCTCCTAATTTGAGACAGAATTTATCAGAACAAGAAAAAATGTTTAATAAGTTAGCAACCTTAGTAATTGAATTAAACCAGAAAATTAATAAACTCACAATTCGAGTTAATCAACTGGAGAAAATTCATGTCAAGTAAATATAAATCAGTTACTTATGAAGGTGGTTGTCATTGTGGTGCGGTGCGATTTCAGGTAGTAGTTAATAATCATAAAGTTGATGATTGCAATTGTTCAATTTGTGTTAAAAAAGGATTTCTGCATTTAATTGTTACCCAAGAACAGTTTAATTTACTGCAAGGGGAAGATGTTTTAAAAACCTACAAATTTAATACAGGAATCGCACAACATAAATTTTGCGGAATTTGTGGAATTCATGCCTTTTATATTCCCCGTAGTCACCCTGATTGTATTGATGTTAATGTGCGTTGTTTAGATGGAAATGTAATTGAAAATTTTGAAATTATGCCTTTTGATGGTGCAAATTGGGAGGAAAATATTCATAAGTTAAATAGAGGTGTGATAATTTAATTATATCCATTCACTTGTTGAAAATTTTGTAATTCCTAAATGATAACTATGATGGAAACTCAAGCACAACAACCAATACCAGGAAATTCTCCTTCACCACAGGATATTTTATCTTTTTCAGGTGAAAATAATCGCAGTTTACCAAAACTCTCTGCTACTGAAGAAATAGAACCTCAATGGCAGCAAATTGGTAAACAAATTATTGAATTTTTAAACAAACTGCCAGAGTATTTAGGCAGTATTGTTAACAACAATAAACAGGGGTTAATTACCTTAGTTTTAATTTTATCAGCTTTAGTTACAGTTAAAGTAGCAATGGCATTACTAGATTCTGTAAATGATTTACCGTTGCTACAACCGATTTTTGAGTTGATTGGTCTATTTTACTCTTGCTGGTTTGCTTTCCGTTATCTCCTCAAATTTGAGACTCGGCAAGAATTATTCCATAAATTTAACTCTTTTAAACAAAAATCTTTAGGATAAAGGTTTTTAGAGTTAATAAAATGTAGGCTAAATTATAACTGACCTGCATTTTATTTTCTATTTTAGAATGTAAAATCTATCTATAGATAGAGAAGTTTTATCAAAGTTTTATCAGTAATTATTCCTGAAGATAGTATCTTTATCTGCTAGAAAATTCTAATCTAGTTTCTGTGATACTGAAAAAGCAAAAAGGGCTAAAAGGGCTAATTATATGAAAGAAAAGATTAGCATAGATACTTATGATCGGGGCATAATTCCTGCTGAAACGGCAGCAAGAATCAAACGAGAGGGAGTGAATTATAAACACTTACCTACAGAAGAAGATACTGCAAGTGCTTCTACCAATGACCAAACTAATATAAGCAGTATTCGGACAACAGATGGTTATACCATGGACAAAGAGGGGTTATTGAATAATTATGCTGTTGAACCGGAAATGTATTATGAAGTTCCTGGTGATGCGCGGGAAGTAGCAGCAGAAGAAAAAGCAGAACGCCTACAGGAATTGCGAGAAATTAACGCTGATAAAACAGGTCTATTAACAGAAAATTTTGATAGAAGAGGTAAAGGATCAGGAATGATCTAATTTACCATTTTTTTGCTTTTCTCCATGCAAGGAAATTAGAGCGTCTAATACTACATATTTCGTCAAGATTGAATAAAGTTTCGTAATTTTCCTAATTTATCTGATTTTTAGATCCTCGACTTCTTAAAAAAGTTGGGGATCTATTTCTGCCGATTTGGCAAAATTGTCAATAAATGTAACGCTGCTGATAAATAAAATCTTTCTGAGAATTAGTCTGATCTAATCCGGTAAGTCACTCCCTGCGGTAGTCTAGATAAATGTTAATTTATCGCCTGGTTTGACAAAATAGTTTTATGACCTCAGTTTCTAACCATCCGCGCACTATTCGCATTGGTTCACGTAAAAGCCAATTAGCTCTAGTTCAAACATACTGGGTACAAGCCCAACTCCAGAAAAGCTTTCCCGATATTACTTTTGAAGTTCATACCATGTCGACCCAAGGAGACAAAATCCTTGACGTAGCTTTGGCTAAAATTGGCGATAAGGGACTATTCACCAAAGAATTGGAATTGAGCATGATCAATAAAGAGATTGATTTTGCTGTGCATTCTCTCAAGGATCTCCCAACTAATTTACCAGCAGGTTTGACATTAGCGGCGATTACAGAACGGGAAAACCCCGCAGACGCGGTGGTGCTGCATGAAAAGTATAAAGGTGAAAAACTTGAGACTTTACCCCCAGGTGTGGTAATTGGCACTTCCTCTTTACGAAGATTAGCGCAATTGCGTCATCAGTTCCCCCATTTTACTTTTAAGGATGTACGGGGAAACTTAATTACACGCATGGCAAAACTGGATGCAGGTGAGTATGATGCTTTAATTTTAGCGGTTGCTGGTTTAGAAAGATTGGAAATGAGCGATCGCATCCATCAAGTTTTGACTCCTGAAATCTCCCTCCACGCCGTCGGACAAGGTGCTTTAGGGATAGAATGCCGCGCCGATGATACGGAGGTAATTGCCTTACTTAAAGCTATTGAACACCCGCAAACACGCGATCGCTGTTTAGCAGAAAGATCATTTTTACGAGTTTTAGAAGGCGGTTGTCAAGTTCCTATCGGTGTAAATACTGCCATTAATGGTCATGAATTAACCTTAAAAGGTCTTGTTGCCAGCGTTGATGGTCAACAAATAGTTAAAGATACTGTCATAGGTGCGGCTGCTGATGCCGAAAAGTTAGGCGCGGAACTAGCCAGTATTCTCAGGAAACAAGGTGCTACAGAAATCTTAGAAAAAATCTTTACTGAGATTCAACGAGGATCATAGGGTGATAGGTTATAGGTGACAGCCAAGAGAAGAGAGTTTAATTACCCAATCACCAATCACCAATCACCAATCACCAATTACCAATTACCAATTACCAATTACCATGAAAATTTTATTTGTGGCAGCGGAAGCCGCCCCCATTGCCAAAATTGGCGGTATGGGGGATGTTGTAGGTGCATTACCCAAATTCTTGAGAGAAATGGGTCATGATGTACGGATATTTTTGCCTTATTATGGCTTTGTTCCCGACAAAATGGCAGTTCCTAAAGAACCCATTTGGAAAGGATCTGCCATGTTTGAGGATTTTGCGGTTTACGAAAGTGTCCTCCCTGGAACTGATGTTCCCTTGTATTTATTTGGACATTCTGCCTTCGTACCTCGGCGGGTTTATGGTGGGGAAGATGAAGATTGGAGATTTACCTTATTTGCCAATGGTGCGGCGGAGTTTTGCTGGAATTACTGGAAACCGGAAATTGTTCATTGTCATGATTGGCACACGGGAATGTTACCTGTATGGTTGAATCAATCTCCAGATATTACCAGTGTTTTCACCATTCACAACCTCGCTTATCAAGGACCTTGGCGGTGGTATTTAGAGAAAATTACCTGGTGTCCCTGGTATATGCAAGGACACAATACAATGGCGGCTGCAGTCCAGTTTGCCAATAAAGTAAATACAGTTTCTCCAACCTACGCAGAACAAATCAAAACGCCTACCTATGGTGAACAAATAGAAGGTTTATTATCTTTTATTGGCGGTAAATTATCAGGGATAATCAACGGTATAGATACTGAAATTTACGATCCAGCTAATGATAAATACATCACCCAAACCTTTACTATAGATACCCTTGATCAACGTAAAGCTAATAAAATAGCTCTACAAGAAGAAGTAGGTTTAGAAGTTAATTCTAATGCCTTTCTCATCGGTATGGTGACAAGGTTGGTAGAGCAGAAAGGGATGGATTTAGTATTACAAATCCTTGACCGTTTCATGGCTTATACAGATGCTCAATTTGTGCTTTTGGGAACAGGCGATCGCTCCTATGAAACCCAAATGTGGCAACTTGCATCCCGTTATCCTGGACGTATGGCCACCTATCTACTATACAATGATGCCCTTTCTCGTCGTATTTACGCTGGTACAGATGCGTTCTTAATGCCGAGCCGCTTTGAACCTTGTGGAATCAGCCAGATGATGGCTTTGCGTTATGGTTCTGTTCCCATTGTCCGTCGAACAGGGGGATTAGTTGATACTGTCAGCCACTATGATCCTGTCAATGAAGCGGGTACAGGTTATTGCTTTGACCGCTATGAACCCCTAGATCTCTTTACCTGCATGATACGCGCTTGGGAGGGTTTCCGTTTCAAACCTCAATGGCAAGAATTGCAAAAACGGGGGATGAGTCAAAACTTCAGTTGGTATGAATCTGCTAAAGAGTATGATAAACTTTATCGTTCTATCTATAGTCTACCAGATCCAGAACCGGAACCGGAAGTAACGCCAGAACCTATACTAAAACCAGAACCAAAATTAGTTTAAGGTGTTGTAGGAAGTTGGAATTTTAGACAATATTGATGGGGTATTTATCTGGAATGCCCCTTTTTAATAAACGATAGTATAGAATTAAGAAAAGATGGATTGGTTAGAGCGCGTCGCAGAAATTCGCAAAATTTGTAACGTGCCAGTACCAGCCCGAAATGTTGCTATTGCTAGAGTATGGGTAGATGAGACATTTTTGGAGCTATTTGCTTTTAGTGGTAAGCTGTTGCGAGAAGGAGCGGTTGGTTTACCCAATCAACCGATGTTTCAAACCTTTGACATTGCTGGACACCGAAGAGACTTAGACTCGGAGTACAAAATATTAGAAGCCATAGCCGAAAAATATACAAATAATAGAGAAGTAAAGGGTAAAATTGAATTATTTACTTCAAAGAGCCATGTGATTCGTGTGAGTATGTCATGAAGCAGTTCAGGCAAACTTTCCCGAACATTCAGCTAAATGTATACCACGGAAACATTGCATAAAGGAGTCCGTAGAAATGTCAATTTGCAATTTACCCACACGACTTAATCTTATTTCTAATGAGAATGATCTTTCCCCATGTTCAGATTTAGAGATAATTCAACTTGAACGACAACAAGGTATTAATCTGCCCAGCACTTACAAAGACTTTTTGAAGATGATGGGGCATGGGGCTGGTAAGTTTTTACGTGGTTTAGATTGCTTTTATCAGCATTTGCCAAAAATTCAAGAATGGGCTAAACAACTTTTAGTAGAAAATGATTTTCCTCAAACTTTACCAGAGGATGCTTTTGTATTTTTCATGCACCAGGGATATCAGTTCAGCTTTTTCAGACTTTCAGAAGGTGATAATCCACCAACTTACTCATATTGCGAAGGACAAGAACAGCCTTATTTTATTAAAAGTCATGATCAGTTTAGTGACTTTCTATCTGTGGAGATCAATCTTTATTTAAAGTCTTTGATGCTTCTATCTGATTTAACAGATTATATTGATGCTTTTTATCATCATTGTGAACAGGGAAATTATCAATTTGCTTTTGATACTTTAAAGGCTGGTGATGATTTGTTTAATCAGCCAGAGAATCATGAAAAATGTTTAGAACTTTATAGTTATCTAGTTGAAAGGTTAGAATTACAAGAGACAAAAGAATCAAAAAATAAATCATCAAGAGATTTTGAACTTAGCTAAACAACGGATTTTAGAGTTACAAAAACAGAAACAAGGAGAAAATATGTCATCCCGTCAGATTATTAATATGACCGAGGAAAAAATTACTCTGGCAAAGTTGATTAGTGAAAAACAACTATCAAGGATTGTTTTGAAGGGCTTTAAATCTATTACAGAATGTGACATTGAACTTACTCAACTCAATATACTCATTGGCTGCAATGGCGCAGGAAAATCCAATTTTATCAGCTTTTTTCGTATGGTTCAAGAGATACTTGATGGACATTTGCAAGTTTTCGTTAGTCGTCAAGGTGGACCAGACACAGTGCTGCATTTCGGGCGAAAAACAACTGAAAAATTAGAGATTGAATTATATTTTGGCAATAATAGATATTTTGCCACCCTTGAACCTACTCAAGATAACCGTCTGATGTTTTCTAAAGAGTCATTTGGCTGGAGTAGTGGTAAGTCAAAAATGCGATCGCAAGCACTAATAGGTAGTGGTCATTTTGAAACTCAGGCTTTTACTGGTACTGGTACAAAAATGGATAAATATATATTATCTGCCATGCAGCAATGGCGGGTTTATCATTTTCATGATACCAGCGACAGTGCCTATGTAAAACAAGCTGCTCCTATTAATGATAATATTTATCTACGTCCAGATGCTCGCAATTTGGCGGCTTTTTTGTATTTATTGAAAAATAATTATTCCCAATCTTATCAACAAATTGTTAAAACAATCCGACTTGTCGCACCTTTCTTTAGTGATTTCTTGCTGCGTCCTTCACCACATAATAATGATGTGATAGAGCTAGAATGGTTTGAGCAAGGTCAGGATATGCCTTTTAAAGCACATCTTCTTTCTGATGGAACACTGCGTTTTATATGTTTAGCAACGGTATTTTTACAACCTACTGCTTTACAACCAGAAACTATTTTAGTTGATGAACCAGAGTTAGGTCTTCATCCTTATGCAATTACTATTTTAGCATCTTTAATGCGTGCTGCTTCTAGAGAAAAACAAGTAATTGTTTCTACTCAATCTGTGGAATTATTGAATGAATTTACAGCCAAAGATGTAATTGTTGTAGATAGAAAAGATGGTAAATCATTACTGTGTAGATTAAATGAAGATGATTTACAAGAGTGGTTAGAAGATTATACTTTAGGAGAATTGTGGAAAAAGAACATTATTGGAGGTAGACCTTCAAGATGATGCGAGTCAATATTTTTGTAGAAGGACAAACTGAAGAAACTTTTGTCAGAGAATTACTTTACAATCATTTTCTGCAACAAAATATATATGTTAACCATATACTTATAGGAGGTGCGGTTACTTATGGAAAAATCAGAAAAGAATTATATCGTAAATGTTCTGAAGATAGCACCGCTTTTGTAACTACGATGTTAGATTTGTATGGACTACCAAAAGATTTTCCCGGTAAAAGTTCTATTCCCACTACAGCTAATCTTTTTGAGAAAGCTGAATATCTTGAACAACAAATGGGTGTAGATATTGGAGTCCAAAATTTTATTCCTAATTTATTGGTGCATGAGTTTGAGGGACTTCTTTATAGTAATCCACAAGCTTTTTTAGGATGGTTTGATCAAAACATAGTAGAACAGTTACAGCGTGAACGTGAATCATTTCCTTCACCTGAACATATTAATGATAGTCCGATAACAGCACCTTCTAAACGTATTCTTCGATGTTGTCCTGGATATTATAAACCGTTACATGGTTCTTTAATTGCTATGGATATCGGATTGGATACAATACGTAAACAGTGTCAGCATTTCGATAAATGGTTAACAAAACTGGAAAACATTAAGTAGCTCACAATCCCAACTCCATGTAAAATACATATTCCCTATTTAATATATTTATGCAAATCAATTTTCAAACCTTCACCGTCAACAAACGATTTCCCTTAACAATTAGTCGTGGCACAACAGCACAAACAACAAATATCTGGGTACAAATTACCGCAGAAGAAATTACAGGTTGGGGAGAAGCATCACCTTTTGGTGTAGGCAACCACAGACAATCTACTGAGAAA
>Ga0082207_1000107_pt1 | contig 48533 bp, 22 predicted proteins | sample LakMenEpi10Aug09_FD_71540 | JGI IMG/M metagenome (GOLD analysis project Ga0082207, IMG submission 71540) | reverse complement strand
TGCTGGACTTGATCCAGGAAGGCAACTTGGGCCTCGAGCACGCAGTCGACAAGTTCGACTGGCGCCGCGGATTTAAATTCTCCACCTACGCAACTTTCTGGATCCGCCAGGCAATTGGTCGTGCACTCGACCAAAAAGCCAGTTTGATTCGTATTCCTGGTGATCGTTCAGCAAGTTTGCGCGCAGCTTTGCGTCAAGCCTCTGGCGATGGCGAGACCCTCGATGCAGGAAATGCTGAATTGCACCGCCTCACCACCCCAGTGTCACTTGACAAAACAGTGGGCGATGACGGCGATGCCACTTTGGGTGACTTGATGGATAACGGCCAAGGCACACCAGAAGATGCAGTGATGGCCCTTGTTGACACTGAATTGCTCGATGAATTGTTGGGAACCCTCGACGATCGTGCGCGCTATGCAGTAGAAGCTCGTTTTGGACTCCTCGATGGTGAGCGTAAGAGCTTCCGCGAAGTAGGCGAAGATTTAGGCGTGACTGCAGAAGCTGCACGTCGCCTGGTGAGTCGTGCAGTTGAAGGACTGCGCGATGACGCCGAGCGCATCTTGGCTGTCTAATTTCCCCCTTTCCCCCCTTCTCAACGCCTATTTCCTGGATTCAGGAAATAGGCGTTGCGTTTTACCCCCTCGACACGCAAGGCTGTAAGGAATATGGCACGTAGTTGGACTCCCGATTCATGGCAGGCATTTACCGCCATGCAACAACCTGATTGGCCCGACACCGCAGCACTCGACGCTGCTCTCAAGCACATTGGCTCATATCCCCCCTTGGTGTTCGCGGGCGAGGCACGTTCATTGCAGAACTCTCTGGCAAAAGTTGCAGCCGGCAACGCATTCTTGTTGCAAGCCGGCGACTGTGCCGAAAGCTTCGAGGAATTCACTGCAGTAAACATTCGCGAAAAGTTGCGCGTGATTCTGCAGATGGCAGTGATGCTCACCTATTCCATGGGCGTACCCGTGGTGAAGGTTGGCCGCATTGCTGGACAGTTTGCTAAGCCACGTTCGAACGACACCGAAATGGTGGATGGCACCGAGCTGCCAGTGTTCCGTGGACACATGGTGAACGACCCAATCGCGAACCTTGATGCACGAGTGCCAAACCCACAACGTTTGGTGCAGGCATACCATCAGGCTGCAAGCACGCTCAACTTGGTGCGCGCATTTACAAAAGGCGGCTTTGCCGACCTGAACCGCGTGCATTCCTGGAACCAAGAGTTTGTCGCAACAAGCGCAGAGGGCCAGCGTTACGAACAAGTTGCGTCGGAAGTAGAGCGCGCACTTGCATTCATGCGCGCCTGCGGCATCGACACCGAGACCAACAACGCGCTGCACCAAGTGGACGTGTACACCAGCCACGAGGCACTGATTTTGGGCTACGAAGAGGCGCTCACCCGCCAAGATTCGCTTACTGGCGGTTGGTACGACTGCAGCGCGCACATGTTGTGGATTGGCGAGCGAACCCGCCAACTAGACGGCGCACATGTGGAGTTCTTGCGCGGCGTAGAAAACCCACTGGGTTGCAAGATTGGCAAAACAACCGACGTTGATTACGTGTTGTCGCTGTGCGAAAAACTGAACCCTGCTCGCATACCTGGCCGCCTCACACTTATTTCGCGTATGGGTGCCAACAGCGTTGAAGAGTCGCTCCGCCCATTGCTTCGTGCAGTGCGCGACGCCGGCCACCCTGTGGTCTGGGCATGCGACCCGATGCACGCCAACACTTTCACTGCGCCAAACGGCCGCAAGACCCGCAACTTCGAAGACATCATGAGCGAAATCGTTGGCTTCGTGAAGGCTCACCGCGCAGAAGGCACATGGCCAGGCGGCATCCACATTGAACTCACCGGCGACAACGTGACCGAGTGCCTTGGTGGCTCGGAAGCCGTGAGTAACGAAGACTTGGACACGCGCTACGAAACAGTGTGCGACCCACGCCTCAACGCTCGCCAGTCGTTGGATTTGGCATTCCGCGTTGCAGAACTGATTCGCAGCAATACTTAGTGCCTGTGGGCGCTGCACAACTTCAATCGTTTCAACTCGTTGAATCTTGGCCGGTCACTAGTGCCGCAGCCGGAGTAATCGACCAATTTGGCAACGTGCATCTGCACGGAGATACCAACACAAGGTTTCGGTTGGCGTCTGTTTCAAAGGTGATGACCGCGTGGGCAACGCTGATTGCCGTTGAAGACGGCACCACGAGCCTTGACGCCGAAGTTGGACAGCATGGAAGAACTCTTCGACAACTGCTTGCGCACGCTGGTGGTTACGGTTTTGATGCCGTCGAGCCCATCGTGAGCGCAGAACGCAAACGCATTTATTCCAACACGGGTTACGACATGATTGCGCAGCATGTTGCAGAATCCAGCGGTATTGATTTTGATGAGTATTTATTCGAAGCAGTGTTTGCTCCCCTGCAGATGTCGTCAACCGAATTGTTGGGCTCGGCCGCAAAAGATGTGCACTCGACACTTGCCGACGTTGCGTTGTTTGCAGCCGAGATGCGTCACCCAACACTGTTTGCGCGTTCTACATTTGCCGAAGCAACCTCGGTGCAATACAACGAACTTGAAGGTGTCGTACCTGGCCTTGGTCGTTACTCACCGTGCCCATGGGGCCTCGGGCCCGAGATCAAGGGCGCAAAGCACCCGCACTGGACAGCCACTCGCAACAGTTCTTCCACCTTTGGTCATTTCGGTGGCACCGGAACATTTGTATGGGTAGACCCAGTTGCCAACGTTGCGTGCTTCGCACTCACCAATCGCGAGTTTGATGAATGGGCACTAAGTGCATGGCCATCGTTTGGCGATGCAGTGCTAAACGAACTAGGCCGCTAAGACTTCAAACACCACAAGTACACTGACGCGATGACAATTCGCGAGCGTGATCACCGCGCCGACGCGTTGTTGTTGATGGCGTGTTCGTTCGCCGTAGCCACATCCAACTCGGTGATCTTCGCCGCGTTGGGCGACTTGCAAGACACCTACGGTTTCCCCGACTCGGGCCTTGGGCTCATTGCGGGTTCGGGTTTTCTTACTGGCTTCCTCGTGCAGTTATTTGTTTCTCCGTTTGCCGACCGCGGCCACACCAAGCGGCTCATCATGGGCGGCATGTTGCTTGGCGCATTGGGTTCGTTGCTCATGGCCTTCGGCACCGGCCTTCCCCAGTTTGTTTTAGCCCGAGCAGTGATTGGATCGTCGTTCGGCTTCGTCTTCCCCGCAGTTCGCGCGCTGATTGCGCATGTCGACCCAGAGCGCCGGGGCGAACGCCTGGGCCGCCTTGCTGGCGTGGAACTATTGGGGTTTGTTGCAGGCCCGCTGTTTGGCGGTTTGCTTATCGACCCAATCGGTTTGCGCTCGGTGTTCCTGTTGTTCGGCTTCGTGAACTTGATTTCGATGTTCACCATTTCATTTCGGTCTTTTCCGCAACTTCCTAAATCCACCGACTCGCGAAAGCCAAGCCTGGAGTTGCTGCGCTACCCGCGTGTGCGCATTGCCGTCATTGTTGCAATGGCCATCCAGGCGCCAGTTGGCATTTTCGATGCCCTATGGGACAGGTATCTCACCGACTTGGGTGGCGGTAACTCCATGGTGGGCATTTCGTTTGCGTTGTACACCGTTCCGTTTTTTATCTTCTCTACATTCGGTGGGCGGCTTGCCGACAAATACGACCCACAAAGAATTTCACTGTGGATGATGATCTTGGTTGTTCCCGCCGTCACTGGTTACGGTGCGTTCAATACGTTGACACCGGTCATTTTGTTAAACGTTTTTGAGGGTGTGGCACAAGCACTGATGTATCCATCGTCGGCAGCAGCGGTTGCAAAAGCAGCGCCACATGGCCGCGCATCTGCGGCCCAAGGTTTGGCAGGTGCTTCCGGTTTGCTGATGTCGATGACGTTGGCATTCACTACGCCATCTATCTACGGAGCATTTGGTGCACTCGCCGCATTCGGCGCAGTTGGCTTACTGATGACCGTTCTTACCGGTTCGGCCGCACTGATGTTGTGGCGACTGAACCGGCGCGAACAGTTGAACTAAATCAGCTCAAGCGCTCGACAATCATGGCCATGCCTTGGCCGCCACCAACACACATGGACTCCATGCCCACTGTCTTGTTGGTGCTTTGCAAACCGTTGATGAGCGTGGTCATGATGCGTGCGCCTGTCATACCGAATGGGTGACCAAGTGCGATTGCACCACCATGCACGTTGAGTTTGTCCATGCTGATACCCAAGTGCTTGGCAGATGGGATTACTTGCGCAGCAAATGCTTCGTTGATCTCGACTAGGTCGATGTTGTCAATCGTCATGCCCGCACGCTTTAGTGCTTGGCGGCATGCCTCGATTGGTCCAAGGCCCATGATCTCTGGGTTAAGCCCAGAAACACCCGACGAAATAATGCGTGCAAGTGGTGTGATGCCAAGTTGCTTGGCCTTCTTTGCGCTCATCACCATGACTGCTGCGGCACCGTCGTTCAATGGGCATGCGTTGCCTGCAGTGATCTGTCCGTCTGGGCGGAACACTGGCTTGAGTGCTGCAAGGCCCTCTGCAGTGGTGCCATCGCGTGGGCCGTCATCTTTGCTGATGACTGTTCCGTCTGGAAGTGTGAGCGGCGTAATTTCGCGTTCGAAGAAACCGTTCTGTTGGTTCTTCACAGCCAACTGCTGCGAACGTGCACCGAATGCGTCCATCTCTTCGCGAGTAACGCCCTCAACTTCGCGAACGTTTTCTGCGGTTTGGCCCATTGCGATGTATGCGTCTGGCAAACCTGTTGGTGCAGTCCATGTTGGCTGGCCGCCGGCTGCACGCAACTTGGTGCGCTCGCCCGAGGGCTTAAAGATTGCGTTCGGTGCCATGTCGCTTGCGCCATGCGCATAACGACTAACTGTCTCTACGCCTGCTGCGATAAAGCAATCGCCTTCGCCAGCGTTGATGGCATGTGCAGCCATGCGAATGGTCTGCAAGCTGGACGAGCAGTAACGGTTAACGGTGACGCCAGGAACATCGTCGAGGCCAGCAAGAATTGCCACCATTCGACCAATGTTGAAACCGCCTTCGCCTGCAGGCTGGCCAATGCCAAGCATGAGGTCTTCTACGTCGCTTGCCTTCACCTGTGGAACTTTGGCCATCAGTGCGCGCACGATTTGTGCCGACATGTCGTCTGGGCGCAAGTCGATAAGGCTGCCCTTATTTGCACGACCAATTGGGCTGCGGGCTGTTGCGACAATGACTGCTTCGGACATTTTTGGCTCCGTTCGATCCTGAATGAATAGTTGTAGAACGGTACCATTTGCCCATGGAACTCACCGAAGTGGCGCTCGACAGCATCAACATCTCCGACCCCGAATTTTGGAAAGCCCCCCAGCAAGTGCGGGAATCCACATTTGCCACCCTGCGTCGCCAGGCCCCCGTCAAATTCTTTGAGGAAATACCCCTCGTCAACTTCCCCGTTGGGCCCGGCTACTGGGCACTCACCAAGCACGAGGACATCTGGCATGCCAGCCGCAACCCAGACTTGTTCTGCAGCGGCAAGGGCACCAATATCCCCGACCTCACGGTGGAACTCAACGAATTCTTTGGCTCCATGATCAGCATGGACGACCCAAAGCACGTACGACTGCGCACCATCGTTTCCAAGGGCTTCACACCAAAAGAAATTGCGCGCGTTGAGGAGTACGTGAAAAAGAAAGCCCGCACCGTCGTAGATCGAGCGATTGAAAAGCATGGCGACAGCGAGTTTGATTTTGTTGACAACATCGCTGCACCGTTTCCGCTGCAGATCATTTGCGAAATGATGGGCATTCCAGAAAGCGACGAGCGCCAGATTTTGGACTGGACCAATGTCATCCTTGGCGCCGGAGACCCGGACTTTGGCGGAACTCTTGAGAACCTGATCACTGTTGCGCTCGAGATCTTTGCCTACGCGCAAGCGCTGGGTGAAGCCCGTTTGAAGAACCCAACCGACGACCTCACCAGCGTGATGATGCACTCCATCGTGGACGGCGACCGCATGTCGTCGCAAGAGTTTGGCAGCTTCTTTATCTTGCTTGTCGTTGCTGGAAACGAAACAACACGTAACGCCATCAGCCACGGCATGCGCCAACTTTCGTTGCAACCAGACGAACGCGCCAAGTGGTTCAACAACTTCGATGCCAATACAAAAACTGCCGTCGAAGAAATTGTCCGCTGGGCATCACCAGTCATTCACTTCCGCCGCACCGCGACCCGCGACACCGAAATTCGTGGAGTCAAAATCAAAGAGGGCGAAAAAATCGTGATGTGGTACAACTCGGCCAACCGCGACGAGGACGTGTATGCAAACCCATACACATTCGATGTCACCCGCGCTGCAGCACCAGCGCAAGTTGGCTTCGGCGCAGGCGGCCCGCACTTCTGCCTAGGCGCAAACCTTGCACGTCGTGAGATTGCGGTGATGTTCGACGAAATTCGTCGACGCATGCCAAACCTGCAGATCACTGGCGAACCCGCCTACCTGCAAAGCAACTTCATCAACGGCATCAAGCGCATGCCGTGCCGCATCAACCCCTAGGCCACTAGAGGCGCGTGCAGTAACCCTTTAAGAACTGGTTTTTAACGCACGTAAGTCTGTGCGCCAGCCCCAAAGCCAGTAAAGCTCGCTGCATCTTTACCAGGCCGCTTCTCCACCGTCATGCTGCCGTCGGCATTGATTTGAAATGCAACTGAACCAACAACGGTGTCACCCGGTGTGAGCGAATAGCCCTTGACGGGTTTGTTTGGATCCATCATCGAACCGTCGGGTGCAAGGTACCCATATTCAACAAGATCTACAACAGTTGGTTGGGCGCCGACCGTTACCGCCGATGGGTCTAGGTTGCCTACCGACATGAACTGACATGGGCATCCCTCCCAGTCTCCAATGCTGTAGATGAACGTGGACGCATCAACGTGATGGGGTGCAAATGCAAGGTGGGTATCCCAATATCCTCGGGCAACTTTTCCGTGATTGTTGTACGAAGCTTTCTGATCACCCTTGCCGCGATAGCCATTTGTGTCCTTAACAAACCAAACACCCTGTGCAGATCCATCAATGTCGTGAAAGATCGTTCCGCCAACCGGAGCTTTTGCTCGGACAGTTTTTGCCTCATACGCGGCGGTTACTTCGGCAGGGAAATAATCGAATGGGTTTGCCGTAAAGGGCTTCCATGATTCCATGGTCATGTATGAGCCTGGGTTAACCATCTCCGTCTTGGCCGCAGTGGCAAACGTGGAGAAGTCGAATCCGGGTGTTAGCGAATCGTCGGCAATTACCTCACCTGTAGAAACCGGAATGCTTCCTTTCCAATATCCAGAAGCTGCAGCAGCGCTCGCTGCCTCTGCGGCGACACCTTGTAACTCACCAACGTGGATAAAAACGCTATATAGATCGCAAGAATGACTAATCACAACGCGATAGTCGGGGTATGGATAGTCATTATTTTTGCGGAAGTCCTCTACAGAAACAATTGTGCCATCGGCGGGCGCGGTAAGCATGAACGTGCCAGGTGCGCTGTTTTCGCTTCCTTGTGGGTAATACACATAAATGTGATCGATCGGAGTGATGTGAGTTGTGATCATTGCGCCGAGTGGATCGATGTAACTCATTTGCGATGCATCGCCGATGCCAGCACTGTAAGTCTTTGGTCCATCTGAATCGCACTCGTCACCAAAAACCGAACTGAGGCTTTGTGCAAAATCTCCCGTCACAGGAGCGTCGCCATCAATCTCCCACATCAATTCACCAGCAGAATTCATCACACATGCAAGGGGCAGACCATCCTTGCCCTTCACCTTTTCACCCTCTTTGGAACAACCTTGATACCTCTCGGTCGAGCTACCCGACGAATTCCCTCCGCAGGCTCCGACCACAAGGACCAGTGCACTGATGATTCCTAGTGAACGCTTGAGCATCATTCCTCCCGATTATCAAAACAATACATATTTTTTGGTTAGGAATTTGATGTCAGCAATGGAGACACGTATTTGGCAAACAAATCGCACTCGTCTAAGTGCGGGTAACCAGAAAAGATAAATGCATCTATACCCGCGTCGATCAGTTCGTTGATCTTGGCCGTCACCTGGTCTGGGTCGCCCACGATGGCAACGCCAGCACCGCTGCGGGCACGCCCTACCCCCGCCCACAAATGGCGTTCGATGTACCCATCGGCGTCGGCGTTGTCGCGAAGTTCGCTTTGCCGCGTGACACCAGCGGATTTGGAATCGAGCGACTTGGCGCGAATTGCCGCACCCGTCTCGTCATCCAATCTGGAGAGCAACAGCCTTGCCGCTTCGCGCGCCTCGGCTTCGGTTTCACGAACAACAACATGAGAGCGCCAGCCATAACGCATAGTGCGGCCGACGGCTGCCGCACGCGATTCGACATCGGCGCGAACACTTGCCACATTTGCAGTGATGTCGGGCCACATTAAGTACACGTCGGCAATGTGCGCTGCGCATTCGCGAGCTTCACTCGACAGCCCGCCGAAGTAAATAGGTGGAGCGCCAAAGCCAAGGCTTGCCTGATTGCGCGAGACCCGAGGCGCATCGATGTGCAGTTGAAGAAACTCGCCGTCGATATCCACCCTGCCCGTATTGAGCAATGACTTGACCGCTCCAAAATATTCGGTGGTTCGCCGATAACGGGCCTCGCTCGGAAGCGACTGTCCGGGAATGTCGGACGAGATGGCATTGATGGTGAGCCGCCCAGCCGAAATGTCTTGCAATGTGGAAATTTGCCGCGCCAATTGCGGAGCCACCACTTCGCCCGTACGAACTGCAAGCAACAACTTGATTCGCTCGGTGACAACGCTTGCCGCTGCAGCAAACGTTGTTGCGTCTATGCCAAGCTCGAAACCCGATGGCAGCAATATGTTGTCGAAGCCGTTTTCTTCGGCACGCAACACAATGTCGCTGCAGTGCAGCCACGAGCTTGCAAGCTTTGGGTCGGTTACACCGAGAAACTGATAATCGTCATCGCACAGCGCCGCAAACCAGGCCAGTTCGACCGGCTTCCTAATGCCGTGCTGCATGACGACGGCTTAAGCGTTGTTTGATAAACGTACGAGCCGGTATTTCGATCAGTAGATGCGCCCCATAACTCAGGACGATCATTGCCCCTATATCGAACAAGAAAGCAAACGTGCCTCGGCTAGTGAAGCCGAACCACAGAGGCCTGTCGAACATGGCAAGCGGGGCCATAAGAATGTAAAACGCGTACGAACTTTCGCCCAGAAGCACCAGCGGACGTGTAGACAAAAAGCGACTGACTATCGAGGGATGCATTGCAAGGGCGCTAATGAGCATGGCGCTAGGGATTGCGTACACGCTGTCGTATTTCCACGGCGACTCGGCCGGCCATGGTGACGCCATAGTCACAAAAATCCAGACAAGTGAAGAAACCAGCAATGCATTAGTGAGATTCTTGGTTGATTTGCCTCGTAGCGACTGCACGAATTTGAAGGCAACGATGCCGAGCATGAAATCGATCAGACGGAATAGCGGCGAACGATAAATCCAACGAAATGCAGACGCAGGATCGTCTGGAGGGTATGCGGCCCAACCACGTTGCTGAAAGTATGCGGCGATTGCAATGAGTGCGGCGCTGCATGCGAAAAACGCAATCACCGAGCTTCGTGTGGATCGCAAAACCTTTCGCGCTGCAACCATCAACAGTGGGAAACACGCGTAGAAGAACAACTCGACTGAGACAGACCACGATGGCGCATTGACTTGAAAAACAAAGTCGAGATTTGGGTGCCATGTCTGGAGCAAAAACACGTGTTGCCACCACGGGCCATCGAGCAAGCCTGGGTCGGGCAAGGCTACGAACAGGAATGCAGCGATATACAGCGGGTAAATGCGAGCAATGCGGTTGACGTAAAAACTACGCAACGCGCTTAATGACAGCAACGACCCCCTGCCGTCGTAGTTGTACGCCAGCACGAAACCAGACAACACGAAAAACACGGTGACGCCCATGCTTCCACTGGCGAAGAACTGCGTTACCGCTCGTGGCGTGTAACCGCCGGGCACATTGTGATCGAGGACAACCGCCAGAGCAGCGAACCACCTCAGCCCAGTGAGAGCATCTATCTTCTCAGTGGACGGGGGTGTGAGTTCGCTGCGTGTGGCGTTGTTCAAGACGGATCAGGAACAGCCGCTGGACGAACCGCAATCGCCACATACGTAGCACGCACCTGCGCGCTGCATGTTGGCCGAGCCGCACGACGAGCAAATTGCGCCAGTTTTTGCTGGAGTTGATGCTGCTGCGTGTGACTGCTGTGCGGAGAGATCCATTTGTGCAACCAAATCCTGAACCGATGGGATGGTCTTTGGATCGCTGATGACGTCTACGCCTTGTGCTGTGTCGGTGACCGACTCTTCAACACCTGGCAACGTTGGCTGCATGCGCTCTTCGCGGGTGTAGATACCCAATTCGGAACGCTCATCGGCCGATAGATACTCGACTGCCAAGCGGCGGAAGAGATAGTCGATGATGGACGATGCCATGCGGATGTCGGAGTCGTCGGTCATGCCGGCTGGCTCGAAGCGTGTGTTGATGAATGCTTCGATGAATGCGCGCAGTGGCACACCGTATTGCAAGCCGTACGACACACTCTTTGCGAACGAGTCCATGATGCCGGCAAGTGTTGAACCCTGCTTCGACACAGTGAGGAACACTTCGCCTGGGCGACCGTCTTCGTACTCGCCGATAGTGGCAAAGCCCTTGCAGTCTGCAACGCGGAATTCGAATGTGCGGCCACGACGTGAACGTGGAAGCTTCTGACGAACTGGCTGCATCACTACTTTTTCAACTATGCGCTCGACAACTTGTGTTGCCGCGGTTGCTGCATCGGCCGTGCCCTTTTCGCCGTCTTTCTTGGCGGTGGACAATGGCTGACCAACCTTGCAGTTGTCGCGGTAGATAGCAACAGCCTTGATGCCGAGTTCCCACGACAACATGTGCAGTGCTTCGATCTCTTCGATCGTTGCTTCTTCTGGCATGTTCACTGTCTTGGAGATTGCACCCGACAAGAACGGCTGAGCCGCTGCCATCATGCGCACGTGACCTTCGTAGTGAATGGTGTTGTCACCCATCGAGCAGGCGAACACTGGCAAGTGCTCGGCCTTCAAGTCGGGTGAGCCGACGATGGTCTTATTGGTGTCGATGTAGGCAATGACGCGATCGATGACCGGACCTTCGTAGCCCAAGTTCTTCAGCGCGCGTGGCACCGTCTGGTTAACGATGGACATGTTGCCGCCGCCAACCAACTTCTTGAACTTGACCAGGCCCAAGTCTGGCTCGATACCGGTGGTGTCACAGTCCATCATGAGGCCGATGGTGCCAGTTGGTGCAAGCACCGTTGCCTGGCTGTTGCGAACGCCGTACTCTTCGCCGTCGCGCACTGCGTTGTCCCATGCGAGGGTTGCAGCGTTGACGAGATCTTGCTGCACAACGTGTGCATTCACGATCTCGGCGTTGGCATCGCGGTGCATGCGCAACACGTTGAGCATGTAGCGCTCGTTAGCTGCGAAGCCGGCAAATGGCCCCATGCGGCTGGCGATACGTGCGCTTGTGGCGTACGCGTGGCCGGTCATCATTGAGGTAAGTGCACCGGCCCAAGCGCGGCCGCCGTCGGAGTCGTATGGCATGCCGAGTGCCATCAAGAGCGCACCAATGTTTGCGTAGCCCAAGCCCAACTGACGGAAGAGGTGGCTGTTCTCGCCAATCTTTTCTGTTGGGTAATCGGCGTTGCCTACAAGAATTTCCTGTGCGGTGAACATCACTTCGATGGTGTGACGGTATGCGTCTACATCGAAGATGTCGTCATCGCTGAGGAACTTCAGCAAGTTGATGGATGCAAGGTTGCATGCCGAGTTGTCGATGTGCATGTATTCGCTGCATGGATTGGAACCGTTGATGCGGCCGGTTGCATGCGCGGTGTGCCACTTGTTAATGGTGGTGTCGAACTGCAAGCCTGGGTCGGCGCATTCCCACGAGGCGGTGGCAATTTGGCGCCACAAGTCGCGGGCACGAATGCTGCGAACTGGTGCACCATCCTTAACGGCCTTGTATGTCCAGTCGCGATCTTCCTTGACTGCGTGCATGAACTCGTCGGTGACGCGCACCGAGTTGTTGGCGTTTTGGTACTGGACGGAGAACGAGTCTTTGCCGTCGAGATCCATGTCGAAGCCGGCGTCGCGCAATGCACGTGCCTTTTGCTCTTCACGGGTCTTGCACCAGATGAACTCCTCAACGTCTGGGTGATCCACGTTCAAGATGACCATCTTCGCTGCACGGCGTGTCTTGCCGCCGGACTTGATGGTGCCTGCCGAAGAGTCGGCACCGCGCATGAAGCTGACTGGGCCGGAGGCTGTGCCGCCGCCCTTCAGGTGTTCTGCGCTTGAACGAATGTTGGACAAGTTGATGCCTGCACCCGAGCCGCCCTTGAAGATGATTCCTTCTTCGCGGTACCAATTCAAGATGCCATCCATGGTGTCTTCGGTGGCGAGAATGAAACAAGCGCTTGCTTGTTGTGGCACACCTGGCACACCAATGTTGAACCACACTGGCGAGTTGAATGCTGCGCGCTGCGTAACCAAAATGAATTTCAGTTCGTCGCGGAATGCTTCGGCCTCTTCGGTGTCTGCGAAGTAGCCACCCTCGATGCCCCAGTCGGCAATGGTGTTAGATACGCGATCGATGACTTGGCGCAGTGAGTGCTCGCGCTCGGAAGTACCTGGCGTGCCACGGAAGTACTTCTGGGTAACGATATTGGTGGCGTTCAACGACCAGCCCACTGGGAACTCGACGCCCAGCTGCTCGAACGCGATGCTGCCGTCTTTCCAGTTGTTGATGCGCGCGTCGCGCTTTTCCCACGCCACTTGGTCGTAGGGGTGCACCTCTGGTGTTGTGAACTTGCGTCCGATGCCGATGGTGAGACGCTCTGGTGCGAGTGACATGTTGTTGCTTCCTTGCTTGTTTTGGTAGTCGTTTGTAGAACTTCGGTATTGCTGAAAACTGGTAAATCCTTGCATCCACTGGCTCTGGAGGGATTTCCAAGGGGGTCAGGCCACCACCGCAGCTAGGGCCAAAAACTCGACCACAACATGTTGTGTTGAAACTGTCCCCTTTGCAGATCCATCCACAACTGGTAGGGAATGATTACAGCATTGTAATTCCCTCTTGTCAACCATCCCTCAATATTTTTTAGTCTCTCCGTCCCTTACCCATCAACGCTTTGCGAGATTTCCAAAAAAGAAATCAAATTGTCATAACTGGCCTCGAATGGGAGGTTACGGCCATACCCCTGTGTGAAGGAAGTGGATAACCCTGTGTATTTCTTTTTCTTTCTGGGGACAGCCTTGTGGACATTGGGCCAAATAGGTGGACAACTACCCCCAGCCTGTTGATAACTCCCTAAACCAGGGCCGAGACCGTGACGGGAATGCCGTTCATCACTGAATTGCCCGAAAGGGGGTCCATCTCGTTGTGGTCGGTGAGCACGTTGGAGTTAACCCCGGCGCGCTTTGCAGCCACATTCATTTGTGTGCCGCTCATGTCGTGCCCCCAACCGTGAGGAAGGCTGACAACGCGTTCGCGAATGTCGGACGTGTATTCAACAACTGCATCAACATGACCAACACGGCTAGTGATGCGCGCTTGCTCGCCTTCCTTCACACCAATTCGTGCAGCATCGTTGGGATGCATTTGCAACGTGCAACGTGGTTTGCCTTTTACCAACACTTCGATGTTGTGCATCCACGAATTATTTGATCGAAGATGACGACGACCAACTAACAACAATTGTTCGTCATCCACTTCGTGCATCGATTGCTCGAGGCGCGGCAAGTCGGCAAGCAGTGCTGGCGGAGCAAGCTCTACTTTGCCACTGACGGTGCGCAACATCTCTGGCAGTCGTGGCTCGAGCGGCCCAAAGTCGATGCCGTGCGGGTGCTGCTTCATGTGCTGCAGGCTGATGCCATTGGCGTTTTCGCCGAACCCGTCGCCATACGGCCCTGTGCGCAACATCAAATCCAACATGCGGTCTGCGCCGCGCGCGCCCGTTGCATCAAGTTGTTCGCGCACTTGCTCGGCCGTTAAGCCGTTGGTTGGCGAAGAAGAATCTTTCATGATGCTTCCAATAAATGCATCAAGTGTGAAGTCGTCGACAACCGCCGGGTCGACACCAGCGCCCATGCCTTGCGCAATGCCTGCAATCTTCAAAAAGATTTCCCACTCATCTGGCTGCGAAGGATCACGTTCGAAAACTGGTTCGCTGTAATTGGCAACGTTGCGAATTGAAAAACCAGTGAACACCAAATCGAAATGGCTTCGCTCTAAATGCGACGGCGGCGGCAAAATCACATCTGCATAACGTGTTGTTTCGTTCAAATAAATGTCAACCGAAATCATGAACTCGAGCGACTTCATTGCATCTTCCAACGCCAGCGTGTTTGGTGTAGACAACACGGGGTTACCGCCCGCGGTAATCATCGCCTTTATTTGTCCTTCGCCAGGCGTTGCAATCTCTTCTGCCAAAACACTGACTGGATACTCGCCTAGCGCTTCCGGAAACTTGCGCACTCGCGAATATCCACGACCGATTTGGAAGCCCTTGCCCGAGCCTTTTGCGCCACGCGTTGTTGGGCCGCCCGCAGCAGGGGTTGGAAACATGACGCCACCCTCGCGATCCAGGTTTCCCGTAATGGTGTTGACCACATCTACCAACCAGCTGGCTGTAGTGCCGAAGCTGACGGTGCACGTGCCAATGCGTCCGTAAACCAATGCCTTGTCGGCCGCGGCAAACTCGCGCGCCAATCGCTTAATGGTGTCGGCGTCTACGCCCACCGCTTTCGCCACCGCTTCTGCAGTAAACGGTGCAAGTGCTGGCGGCAATACATCGAGCCCCGCAATGTGCGGCCTCACGTGATCGCCAACGTTGGCCAAGCCCTCGCTGAAAATCGTGTTCGCAATTGCTGCAAGCAACAGCGCGTCTGCACCCGGGCGAATGGCAATCCATTCGTCGGCGTTCTCTGCCGTCTTGCTCTTGCGCGGGTCGATCACCACAAGTTTTCCACCGCGTTCGCGCATTGCTTCCAAGCGGCCGGGGAAATCTGGCGCGGTGCACAAACTGCCGTTAGATGCATACGGGTTTGCACCCAACATCAAGATGTAATTAGTGCGATCCAAGTCGGGTATTGCGACAGATGCCGAAGTGCCAAACATGTAGCCCGAACTCACTTGCTTCGGCAATTGATCGACCGACGACGCACTGAATCGTTGCTTTGTGCCAAGCGCCTGCAACCACACTCGGTTGTAAATCAGTGGCGACAAGTTGTGCGCATTTGGATTACCCAAGTACACACCGACGACGCCGCGACCATGCTTCTCGATTACGCCCATGAGCCCGCGTTCAACTTCTGCCCACGCTTCGTCCCACGTCACTTCAACGTGTTTGCCATCGCGCTTAATCATTGGTTTGCGAAGACGGTCTGGGTCTTCGTGCAGTTGCTTCAGCGTGCTGCCCTTTGGGCAAATGAAACCTTTGCTAAATACGTCGTCGCGGTCGCCTCTGATTCGAGCAACGGCCCCATCTTTCACGGTGATCTCTAAACCACACGTGGCCTCACATAATGGACAAGTACGAAACACTGTGCGCTCAGTTGGCGTCATGGTCATCCCCTTATCGTGCCACAGATAACGCACCGAGCAATAGGCTGAAACGCAATGCAACGCCTCTTCCCAAACCCTGTGAGCAAAATCTCGGTTGAAGAGGCCTACGGCATTGCCCGCACTCGCGTGGCAACCCCAAACGGCAACACCCGCCCCACCATTGGCATGTGCATGGTGATGAGCATTGACGGCAGCACCGTTGTCGACGGCAACTCGCGCGCCCTTGGCGGCCCAGCCGACTTGGCGGTGCTGCTTGGCCTGCGCAAACTTGCCGACGTCATCATCGTGGGCGCAAGCACCGTGGTCGTCGACGATTATGGCCCACCAAGCAAGCCTGGCCTTCGCGTTGGCGTAGTTACCCGCAGCGCCACTATCGACACCAACATGCCCTTATTCACCAGCGGCTCTGGCTTCCTCATCACCACCGAAACCGCAGCCACGCCAGCAGGTGTCGATTGCGTTCGCGCCGGCACCACAACCGTTGATTTGGCACAGGCCGTTCAACAACTGCAGGGCAACTTTGCCCAACTCGAGGGCGGCCCAACACTGAACGCCGCAATGGTGGAAGCCGACTTAGTCGATGAAATCAATGTGACGGTAAGCCCAAACATTGTTGGCGGCTTGGGCCCACGTTTGGCTGCTGGCGCAACCGATGTATTGCAGCGTTTCCAACTTGCACACGTGTGCGAAGACGACGGCTTTTTGTTTCTGCGCTACACGCGCTAACAATTAAGCGCGTGATGCGCTGGAGTGTTTTTCGAGCAACGCAAGTTCGCGTTTGAAATCGGCTGCGTCATCAAAGTTTTTGTACACACTTGCAAAACGCATGTAGGCAACTTCGTCAATCTCGCGAAGTTGTTCCAACACAGAGTGACCAACTTGGCTGCTGGTGACGTCGCCACCTTGCAGACGCAATTTGTCCTCGATGCGCTCGGCCATTTCCATAATTGCCAAGTCGTCCACTGGGCGCCCCTTGACTGCGGCCTGAATGCCCGACATCAATTTGGCCCTATCAAACGGCTGTTTCGACCCACCCCGCTTCAGCACAAACAACGGCTGCTCTTCCAGGCGCTCGTAGGTGGTGAAGCGATATCCGCATTGGCTGCAGTTGCGACGACGACGAATTGCACTGCCCTCTTCGGACATACGCGAATCGATCACTTTCGTGTCGTCGAACGCACAACTTGGGCAATGCACAAATAACACAGTAGTACCTGCAATAAATGCGATTACGGGATACGAACTTGTTGACCAACTTGAATGGCATCACCATTGAGCACTACAAGTTGTTCGACGAGCTCGGCGATGTTGCCTTCTGGAGCAACACGACGGGCAATTGCCCACAACGTGTCACCGTGTTGTGCAATGACGAACCGTGGTGCATTGGCAGCCGAACTGTTGGCCGAGCCGGCCTCGGCTTGCGTGCCCGACAGAGCGCCGAAGGCCAGCGCGCCGACCAAGGCAATGGCTGCCATTGCCACCAAACGCCTGCGGCGATAGGTAGCCGCCGACACCTTGGGCAACTGAATGGGCGCCGGCGAAGGCACCAGGCGTAAATGAGGTGCCTTGGCGCGAACTGGGCGGGAAACTGGGTGTGTGTGGTGGAGAGCTAAGGCCATGGGGGTTCCTTTGTGTAGAAGGGTTATTCGGGGTTACTTCCACCATAGCGAACGGGTGTTCGTAGTTGTCGGATCTAGGCGAACAGTTGTTCTCCGAACAGGTGTTTGACTCGGAGGGCGAACACCCGTACGATGAACCCATGACTTCCGCCCCCCAGCCAGCCCACACCCAGCTCACCGACCGCCAGCGCGGCATCCTCGATTTCATCGAAACCAACATGCGCGACCGCGGCTACCCACCCTCCGTCCGCGAGATTGGCGAGGCAGTCGGCCTCAGTTCATCGGCCACCGTGCACAATCACCTGGGCACCCTGCAAAAACTTGGCTACCTCCACCGCGACCCAACGAAGCCACGCGCCATCGAAGTTCGTTACGAAGCATCGAGCGGTGTTGCCATGGAGCGTAGGCCGACGAAACACGTTCCCCTTGTTGGCGACGTTGCCGCAGGCGTCAATGTGCTCGCACAAGAAAATGTTGAAGAACTCGTTCCCCTCCCAATGGACTTCACCGGCGACGGCGAACTCTTCATGCTTCGCGTACGCGGCAACTCAATGATCGACGCCGGCATTCTGGATGGCGACTTCGTCGTCTGCCGTCAGCAAGCCACCGCCAACAACGGTGACATTGTTGTTGCAGGCATTCCCGGCGACGAGGCAACCATCAAGACATTCACAAAGAGCGGCAACAAGATCACGCTCACACCTTCGAACTCCACCATGAAACCAATGGTCTTCGAAACTGGCGAGGTGTCGGTCTACGGCAAACTCGTCACCGTGTTGCGTCGTCTATAAACCCAAACGTTGGGCGAGCAACTCGATGCGATCATCGGGTTGCACCACCGCAACACGAACATTGTTGGAGCCGCCAGCACCGTAGAAATCGCCAGGGCTGACAAGTGCGCCGCCTTCTGTAGCCAAGCGCTCGGCAAACTCCCAGCCATCCGTTGCGTCGAACCACAAGTAGAAACCGCCAGCGGGCAGTTCGATAGTTCGGCCCGACCACTTGCTTAGTACCTGGGCAGTGCGCTCTAGGCGGCGGCGATACACCTGCGCCTGCACCTTTACGCCTTCGACATCGTTGAGTGCAACGACGCCTGCTGCTTGTGCGGGGCCAGGAACCATAAGCCCAGCATGTTTGCGTACTTCTTTTAAGTAGTGAACGATGTCGGCGTCGCCTGCGTAGAAAGCAACGCGCAAACCGGCAAGGTTGGAACGCTTAGATAGCGAGTGCAACGCAATGACACCCTCGGTGCCGTATTGCAATGCAGTGGTTGGCTTGCCTTGCCACGTGAACTCCACATAGCACTCGTCGCTAAACACGGGAATGTTGTTGGCTCTGCCCCACTTCACCACTGCTTCCATGTCGTCGAGCGCACCCGTTGGGTTGCTTGGCGAGTTCATCCAGATCATGAGCGCGCGCTTGGCGTCGTCGGCACTGATTTTGCTGATGTCGATGCCACCCGATGCGGTCATTGGCACGGCAACTGGCCTGCAACCAGACAGCGTTGCGCCCATTGCATAGCTTGGGTAACTGACGGCTGGAAACAACACGGTGTCACGCGATGGCGTGCGCAACTTCATCCACTGCGGTGTCGTTACAACAAACTCTTTGCTGCCAACTGCTGCGGCAATTTGGGACAACGGGATGTCGATGTCGAACGATCGTTGCATCCAGTTGCGCGCTGCTGCGCGCAGTGGCTCGATGCCGATAGATGGTGGGTAGCCGCGCTCGAGGTTTGATGTGGATAGCGCGGCAATGACTGCAGCACTTGGTGGGTCGCATGGGTCGCCCACGCTTAAGTCGATAACGCCGCCCTGGTGCTTGGCAGCAACAGCCTTAAACGCGTCGAGCCTGTCGTATGGGTACGGCGGCGGAACAAAGCCTTGTGTCATGCCACGTCCTTGCGAGGAGAAACGACGAACTCACTGAGCCTGCCTGCAGACGCGTCGGCGAGGCGCGCACGAATTCGCATGCCGTCGTCTTCGTTGGCTGTGGACACCACTTCTCCTTCTCTATGCACCGCAGCGACAATATCGCCCCGGTCGTAGGGAACGAGCAATTCGACAACGGCGGTGATGGATCGCATCCTGTCGCCAATGGTTTGCAACAGCTTCTCGATGCCCTCACCCGAAACTGCAGAGATTGCGACCGAACCTTGATGCAGTTGCACCATCTGTTCGGCTGCTTCGGGCGCCATGTCGGCTTTGTTGAACACCAACAACTCGGGCACGTCTCCCGCGCCAATTTCCTTCAACACCAAACGCACTGCATCTATCTGCCCCTGCGGGTCGACGGACGTGGAGTCGACAACGTGCAGGAGCAAGTCGCTAAGCACGGCAACTTCGAGCGTGCTTTTAAACGACTCGACCAAACCGTGCGGCAGTCGCTTCACGAAACCAACGGTGTCGCTGAGCAACACGGGCTCGCCACCAGGAAGCGAAAGCCTGCGGGTGGTTGGGTCGAGCGTGGCGAACAACCTGTTCTCTACTAATACGCCTGCATGAGTGAGGTGATTGAGCAGCGTGCTCTTCCCGGCGTTGGTGTAACCAACGATCGAAACAGCACCAAGCCCACTTCGCGATCGGCTTTTGGCCTGCTCGCGGCGGTTGTTGTGCAGGTTGACAAGATCACGACTGAGTTTGACGATCTTGTCTTGAATTTTTCGGCGGTCAACTTCGAGCTTGGTTTCACCAGGGCCTCGCGAACCGATGCCCGCTCCCTGCTGCGACATGGCTTCCGAAATACCTCGGCGCAAACGCGGCAACTTGTAACGAAGCAACGCAAGTTCTACTTGTGCCTTACCCTCAAGCGTGTGCGCGTTCTGCGCGAAGATGTCCAAAATGACTGCAGTGCGATCGATGGCGGTACGACCAAGCAACTTTTCTAGGTTGTATTGCTGGCCAGGCGACAGTTCGTTGTCGAACACCACGGTGTCGGCGTCAACTGCCAAACACAATTCTTTGAGTTCTTGCACTTTGCCTTTGCCAATGAAAAACGTTGGGTCGGGTGCTGCCCTACGCTGCGTCATTCGCGCTGCTTCGTCGGCACCAGCAGTGTCAATAAGCCTTGCTAGTTCGTCCAGACTCTCGTCGGTTTCTTCTTCGTCATGACCATCAAAAATCACACCAACGAGCACGATGCGCTCGCGAATGCTGCGGTCGATCAGTGTCTGACCGAGCGCCTGCTGGTACGGGTTGCTCACAGAATCAATTCAACCTGGGCGGACTGCATGAATTCGGCTGGGCCGATCAACGTCACATGGCCCGGCTTGGGGCTGTTCACGCGAACCCGAACATCGCCGCCATCCATGTGCACCAATACATCTTCGGCTTTGGCGGGCACAAGGCCCCACTGCACTGCAGCCCACGCACTTGCACATGCACCGGTGCCACAGGCTTGGGTGATGCCAGCGCCACGTTCGTGCACGCGCATGGTGATGGCGTTACTTTCTGGGCCGGGCTCCACTATTTCCAAATTGATTTGCGGCACCATCTCGCCAAGTTGCTGCAATGGAACAACCTTCACGTCGTCTACGCCAACAACCGCGTGCGGGTTGCCAACCGACAGGTGCGCAACGGGACGCATTGCGTCCACACCCAATGCAGCCCAATTGCTGGCTTCGGGCAAAGCAGTAATTGGGCCCATGTCCACACTGGCTTCGACCACGCTGCCCTCGGCGTCGCGCGGCGTGACCACCACTTCACGAAGGCCTGCATCACTATGCACCATGTAACGCACTACGCCGCTGTGGCCGTACAACATGGTTGCGGCCTGCGCGATGCAACGAATGCCGTTGCCGCTCATTTCGGCAAGCGAACCGTCGCTGTTGTAGAGACGCATCGAAATTTCGTCTTCGGCAACGCGCCCGAGCAACAACAAACCGTCGGCGCCAATGTGTGACTCGCGGTTGCACAGAAGCCGTGCCTGTGCGGGCCAATCGATATCCGTGTGTGCTGCAACCTGCGCTGTTTCAAGCACCAGGAAATCGTTACCTAAGCCGTTGTGCTTAGTAATGGTGACAGGAAACGGCGTGCTCATTGCCCTCTATTTCTAGTTCAGGTGCTTGGCCAATACCGCACCGATTTCGGCAACGGGGTTCTTTTCAATGTTCACCCAAGTAATGCGTGGGTCGCGGCGGAACCAGCGTTCTTGCCGCACAGCAAACTGTCGAGTGTGGATCACGATGTCGCCCACGGCCTGCTCGAGCGTGCACTTGCCCTCTAGGTGGCGCAGCAATTCGGCATAACCCAACGCTTGCTTTGCAGTAATTGACATGTTTCCGCTCTTGCGTAAGTCGCGCACTTCGTCGAGGAAGCCCCACTTGAGCATTGCGTTCACTCGCTCGGCAACACGCTTCACCAAAACATCGCGCGGCCACAACAAACCAATTTGCACCACGCCATTGTCGGGGTATGCGCCCGTGCCTGGTGCATTGTCGCTAAATGGTTTACCGCTGCCCATGCACACTTCAAGCGCGCGCTCAATGCGCCTACGGTTGCTTCGCTCGATGTTGGCGGCGGCCACTGGGTCGAGCGCCTTCAAGCGGCGGTACAACGTATTCACGTCTGGTTCTTCTTGCAGTTCGCGCCTGATCTCGGGCCACTCGCCGGGAAACGACAAGTCGTCAATGAGTGAGGTGAGATACAAACCCGTGCCTGCAACAACGAGCGCGTTTTTATCGCGCGCATGAATATCGGCCACTGCAGCGCGTGCTGCTATTTGGTAATCGGACACGGTGAACCTCGCGCTTGGCTCGACGAGGTCGATGCAATGATGCTGCACCTTCTGCTGGTCTTCCAGAGTTGGCTTGGCCGTGCCAATGTCCATTCGTCTGTAGACCTGCATGGCATCGCACACCACGATCTCGGTGTTGCCATTGTTGAGCGCAGCCGACATGGCCGAGTCGCTCTTGCCGCTTGCAGTGGGGCCAAGGATGACTATTGGTTTGCGTTCGACACTCATCTATTGGCCAACAGCCTGCACCGAAAGATGCACTTTGTGTGTTGGCGCGGCACCCACATCAACGAGCGTGCCCGAAAGATGGAACCGTGCTGCGTCTTCAATGCGCACCGAGGCGTACGTACCCACACGCAATAACTCGGGTGTTGCAAAGTGCACCAGCTTGTTCTGTCGTGTGCGACCAGTCATCTTGTTCTCATCTCGTTTGTTTACGCCTTCTACGATGACTTCTTCTATTCGCCCGATTCGCTCTTGGTGTTTAATCAGCGCCGTGCGATCGAGCACCACCTTGATGCGGTTGTACCTGTCGCCTGCCACTTCGGCATCCACAAACTGTTCCTGCATGGTGGCTGCGGCAGTGCCCTCGCGCGGCGAAAAGATGAACAGGTATGCCGAGTCGAACATGGCCTGCGCGGCAACGTCCATGGTTTGCTGAAAGTCCTCTTCGGTTTCGCCTGGGAAGCCCACGATGATGTCGGTGGTGACGGCCAAGTCGGGAATGAGTGCGCGCGCTTCGGCTAAGCGAGTCAAGTATTTCTCGGCGGTGTAGCCGCGGTGCATCAGCGACAACACTCGGTCGGAGCCCGACTGCAACGGGTAGTGCAAGTGTTCGCACACCGCATCCACCTGTGCCATTGCCTGCAGCGTTTCCAAGTTCATGTCCTTCGGGTGCGGGCTCACGTATCGCACGCGGCGAATGCCATCCACTGCGCCAACAGCGCGAAGCAACTCGCCAAACTGTGGGCGCACTTTCACTGATGTGTCGCCGTCTTTACGGGCGGTAAGCGAGAGGTCGCGGCCGTAGCTGTTTACGTTTTGGCCAAGCAGTGAAACCTCGGTGACGCCCGACTGCGCAAGCGACTGTACTTCGGCAACGATGTCGGCAAAAGGGCGGCTGATCTCTTTGCCTCGCACGCTTGGCACGATGCAATAGGTGCACGTGTTGTCGCAGCCAATCTGAATGGTGACCCACGCGTTGTACGACTTCTCGCGGCGCACAGGCAATGCACTTGGGAACAGCGCGTGATCATCGATGACGGCTTCATCAAAGATCTCGGTGACTGCACCACGTGTTGCGGCAATGTCGAGCAACTCAACGGCACGATGCACATTGTGGGTGCCCATCACCACGTCGACATAGGGGGCCTTAGAGCGAACCAGTTCTTTATCTTTTTGTGCCAGACAACCAGCAACCATGATTTGGCGCTCGCGGCCTTGGGCAATGCCCGCTTCTTTCCATGGCTTCAACCAGCCAAGTGTGCCGTACAACTTCTCGTCGGCGTTTTCGCGAATACAACAGGTGTTCAACACGATGACGTCTGCGTCATCTTCGCTCTCGACGCGCTGCATGCCGTCTTGCTCGAGCAAGCCTGAAATGCGCTCGGAGTCGTGGGCATTCATCTGGCACCCAAAGGTGCGCACCACATAGTTACGAGTCACAGGTGTAAAAGTTTACCGCCAAGAAAATTGGCAGCCCTGCCGATGAGCGTGTAGGGCGCTCACCGGCAGGAATACATACCGACTAGTGCGGACTAGTCGAGTTCGATTGGCTCGTCGTCTTGTTCGGTAAACGCTGGGGCCTCTGCTCCTGCGGCGTTTACACCAGACTGCTCGCGTACCTTTTCGGCCATTTGCACCATGACTTCTGGGTTCTCGATGAGGAACGTCTTGGCGTTCTCGCGGCCCTGGCCAAGCTGCTCGCCGTCGTAGGTAAACCACGCGCCGGACTTCTTGGCGATGTTCATTTCGACTGCCATGTCGAGCACTGCGCCTTCGCGGCTGATGCCCTTTCCGTACATGATGTCGAATTCGGCTTGACGGAATGGTGGTGCAACCTTGTTCTTCACCACCTTCACGCGTGTGCGTGAACCAACAACTTCTGGGCCGTCTTTGATGGATTCGATGCGACGAATGTCGAGACGAACCGACGAATAGAACTTGAGTGCACGGCCACCGGTTGTTGTTTCTGGCGAACCGAACATGACACCAATTTTTTCACGCAACTGGTTGATGAAAATAAGGATGGTGTCGGACTTGTTGAGGTTGGCAGTGAGCTTGCGCAATGCCTGGCTCATCAATCGTGCTTGCAAGCCCATGTGACTGTCGCCCATTTCGCCTTCAATTTCGGCGCGTGGTGTAAGTGCAGCAACCGAGTCGATGACGATGACGTCGAGTGAACCCGAGCGCACCAACATGTCGGTGATTTCGAGTGCTTGTTCGCCGGTGTCTGGCTGCGAGATGAGCAGGTTGTCGATGTCGACACCAATTGCCTTGGCATAGACAGGGTCGAGTGCGTGCTCGGCGTCGACGTAGGCGCAGATGCCGCCATTGCGTTGGGCTTCGGCCACCACGTGCATTGCAAGCGTTGACTTACCCGATGACTCGGGGCCGAAGATTTCGATGACACGGCCGCGTGGCAAGCCACCAATGCCAAGCGCGATGTCGAGAGGAAGTGCGCCAGTTGGGATGGAGGCGATGGTCATGGAGTCTTTTTCGCCCATGCGCATGATGGAGCCCTTACCGAACTGCTTGTCGATCTGGCCTAGTGCCGCATCGAGGGCCTTGAGGCGATTGCTCGAGGACTCGTTGGAGTTGTTCTTTACCTCGTGGTGCTTGCTTTCCTTGCTTGCCATGACTGTTATTCCTGTCTGTTCGGTTTCTTAGTGAAGTTGGCACCCTAAATGGGGGGTGTCGCGGGGTTGATACCTGATGTGTACGTATTTCTCCCGGTGCGACGTAGTCACCATAACCCCGAACAGGTGTTCGGTCAAGCATTCTCAAACCCATACTGGGCTTGGGTTTTGTTTAGGCGAACAGAACGCCCCGAACGGTCAACACTCCAATTGCCAGAACCACGATTCCAAGCACCTTCGAGACTGGTGTTGAACGCCATTTACGGCCACCCCCAGCGAACCAACCGAGCGATGTCAGTACTAATGATGGTATTCCGAGCAACACAAACGCTGCTTGCAGCTGTGTTGAAGGGTCTTCACTAAATGCAGAAATGTTTGATGCCCACCATCGTGCAACAAACAACATCACCACCGTACGCAACAGCCCTGATGGTAGCCAAGTTTTAAGTACTGCACTCTTTGGAAAGTGTTCAGCGCGAATATCTATCAATTTTGGAATCGCATACATGCCAGCACCAATCCACAGCGCAATGTTGTTTCCGATGAATGCCTCAGCAACAAACACCATGATGATCGTGCGCACCAATACAGAAAACACTGTACGGCCTTCACTCGAATCAGGCAATGTTGCACCAACCAGATGCGTGAGCCGCTGCCCCGTTACTCGTGTCGCGAGAGATTCAAGCCCAAAGCGCAACACAAGAGTTCCAAGAACCAAGAGCTGAATTGTTGTGGTTCGGCCGGCCGCCGATGATGTGAACCCATACAAACCAGGCAGCGCGTCATACATCGCTCCTGCTGTCCATGCGCCGAACACTGCAATGAGCACCAAGTCGGATGCACGTTTCCATAAGCGATCAACCGATTCTGACGCGGCTCGCCTGAATGGTCGAGTAGTAGACGCAACAAGTGGGATGGCAAAGCACATCACGGTTAGACCTAGCAAACCGCGAATTGAATCGGTTGAGTTCAGTCCCCCAGCAATACCTGTTGTAATCACAATGGTGAGTGCCGCCAGACCTCCCGAAAGTGCGTCTAGCGATCCAAGTATTACTAGAGCAGCAAGCCACGCGAAGCTTGGAGATTGCCCTTCGAAGTTTGCACTCTGTGCAGCAAAGAAACCAACCACTATTCCAATGAACGCAAACACTGCACCGCCAACACCTGTAAGTGCACGGAGGTATACGGCATCGTGCACGATGCGAGCAAGCAGTTGCTGAGTGGTCGCTAGTCGTGCGGGAATGCGCTGCAAGAACTGGTCGAGCGAACGAATGACCGGCGGCGAATACGTATCTCGTCTATCGCCATCGCTACCAACAATGTGATCAACACTTACTTCGGATACATCTGCTTGATCTCGGTCATCTTCGTCGTTGTCTTTTCTTCGACTCAATGCGAGCAATGCCATTGCCTGGGCAATGAGAGCAGCAACCGCAAGTCGATTTACCAATGGGTCGTACGGCGCGGGGCCATCATTTGGCAAAATCTCAACATCTAGCGACAGCGACCGCACCTCGCCGTCGGGGCTTAATCCATTGACTTGTGCAGTGTGATTACCTACTCGAATGTCATCGGTGATTGGGAAATCTGCAGCAAAAGAACCATTTGGGCTCACATTCAAGTTGCCAAGTTCGCGGGGCGAAGAAAAGAGCCACGTCTTTGCTGTTGTTCCAGGGGCAAACCCTTCACCCGCAATGGAAATCAGGTTGCCGTGCTTCACCACAATTCCGCCACGTGAATTGAATTGCACTGGGTCGCCATTCTTATCTCGTGTTGAAATAACCAATCTAAAACCATCAGTTGACGTCATTCGCAACGATGTTCCGTTGATTCTGGTGATTTCAATGTTCTTTGCGGCTGCACCGTCAAGCAAAACAATTCTGCCTGTTCCAGGATTATCAACCACACCGGGAATGATGACCGGTTGCAAATGTGCATCAGACCTCGCAATGGTCAATACATTTGCGACTACTCCAATGTCTGGAACACGCGCACCAACCAGCTCTGCCTTTGCCGCGGCAACTTGTTGAGCTGTTGCAGCCGGGTTGGCTAGAACAGCCGCGAGCTTTGATTGCGCTTCAGCAATTTTTTCAATCGAGAGCGACACATTCTGGGAAATTACAATTTTCAAGTTTTCCAATTGGTTTACCGCAGCCGCAATCTGTTCTGCGGAAGCGTTTGCAGCACTCAAACTCGCCACTTTCTCTTCAGCCACATTCACGGCAACGGCAAGAGCAGATTTTGGATCGAGGACAGCAACAATTGACTCGCCCATCTTGATTTGCGCTATACGCAAATCGTTGTTTGCAGTGCTGGTCTGCGCTTCAACAGCCTTCAGTCGAACCTCTGCCTGCTGTAGCGACTCGATTGAACTTATCGCCACCGATGTCACCGATGCTTTAGCGGTCGAAGTTGTTGGTGACAACACCGAGGTCGTTGTAGAGACAATTTGTGCCAACGGCTCCAGAGGCCTGAACGCTGTAGTAGTAGTTGTCGCGCGAATAGTGGTCGTCGTTGTTCGATTCACCACTGTTGTGGTTGTCGTTCTTCGTGGCACCGTGGTGCCGCTGCGAACCGTTGCAGTGGTAGGTGCAACCGTGGTCGTCGTTGTCGCCGTGGGTGCAACCGTGGTCGATGTTGTGGTCGTAGTCGTCGTTCCCGGATCAGGCGACCCACCCGACGACGGGGCCAGAACACTGTTCGTCACCGAAGTAGCCGCCAATGTTGCAGCATCGTTTCCAGCAGCATCCTGAAGTGCATTCGTGTCATTACTTCCTGTCGGATCGGTATACGCAACCGATACCGATTGACCAGCACCAACAGCTGACGACAATGTGAGCACCACCGTCGAACCGGACACCGCAACACTGCTTACCGAACGCGACACACCACTAACCGTCACCGCAAAATCAGAAGCACCAGCAGTGGTTGCCGACAACGCCTCCGAATACGTCAACGTAATCGTGGTTCCAGCAGCATTTGTCGCCGCAGACACAAACGTTGGCACAGACTGATCCACCGTCGAATTATTCGTCACCGAAGTAGCCGCCAACGTTGCAGCATCATTACCGGCAGCATCCTGAAGTGCATTCGTGTCATTACTTCCAGTCGGATCGGTATACGCAACCGATACCGATTGACCCGCACCAACAGCTGACGACAATGTGAGCACCACTGTCGAACCGGACACCGCAACACTGCTTACCGAACGCGACACACCACCAACAGTCACAGCAAAATCAGAAGCACCAGCAGTGGTTGCCGACAACGCCTCCGAATACGTCAACGTAATCGTGGTACCCGCAGCATTTGTCGCCGCAGACACAAATGAAGGAACAGTGCTATCAACCGTCGAATTATTCGTCACCGAAGTAGCCGCCAATGTTGCAGCATCATTGCCAGCAGCATCCTGCACCGCAGTGGAATCATTACTTACGCTCGGATCGGTATATGCGACTGTTACCTCCTGACCAGAAGCAATCGAGCACGACGCCAGCGTCAACTCCACCGTCGAACCCGAACGAATAGCACTATTTATCGAACACGACACACCACCAACCCTCACCGCGAATGCCCCCGTCGGAGCCATCGTTCCCCCCAAGGTCTCCGAATACGTCAACGTAATTTTTCGTCCAGCAACATCTGTTGAAGCAGAAACCAACGTTGGCGCAGTCTGATCCACAGTCGAATTATTCGTTACCGAAGTAGCCACAAGAGAGGCCGCTTTATTGCCAGCTGAATCTTTCACCGCATTTGATCCGGCGGGCTGCGAATATGCCACAGAAACAGATTGACCGGCACCAACAGCAGAAGAAAGTGTCAACACGGCTGTCGAACCCGACACGGCAACACTGCTCACCGAACGCGACACACCACCAACCAACACAGTGAAATCTGAAGTACCAGCAGTCGTAGCCGACAACGCCTCCGAATACGTCAACGTAATCTCGGTACCCGCAGTGTTTGTTGCCGCAGACACAAACGAAGGACCGCTGGTATCAACCGTCGAATTATTCGTCACACTCGTCGACGACAACGAAGACGCTTTATTTCCAGCAGAATCCTTCACCGCATTCGATCCCGCCGGCTGCGTATATGCAACCGATACCGACTGACCCGTCTCCACAGCCGGAGAAGCCAGCGTCAACACCACTGTCGAACCAGAAACCGCAACACTGCTCACCGAACGCGACACACCACCAACCAACACCGCAAAATCAGAAGTACCAGCAGTAGTAGCCGACAACGCCTCCGAATACGTCAACGTAATTGTCGTACCCTCAACATTCACCGCCGCAGCAGAAAACGTAGGTGCGGTGGTATCTGCACCAAAGCTGAAGCCTGAAACCGAAACATCAACCGGCGTGCTTCGATCGGTTCCGAATCCATTTCCCAACTGACCATAATCACCACGACCCCAGCACTTCACCCCGCCAGTCGTCGTTAACGCACACGAATGGCTTTCACCGAGAGCAATTGCTACTACACCACTTGTTAATCCAGTGACATCAACCGGTGAGGTTGACATGGTTGTGGATCCATTTCCCAATTGACCAAAAGAATTGCTACCCCAGCACTTCACACTGCCACCCGTAATCAACGCACACGAATGATCACCGCCGAGAGCAATTGCTGACACACCACTTGTTAATCCAGTGACATCAACCGGCGTGGTTCGATCGGTTGTGGATCCATTTCCCAGCTGACCAGAGGCATTATCACCCCAGCACTTCACACTGCCACCCGTAATCAACGCACACGAATGATCACCGCCGAGAGCAATTGCTGACACACCACTTGTCAACCCAGTGACATCAACCGGTGAGGTTGACATGGTTGTAGATCCACTAGATCCATCACCCAATTGGCCATCGCCGCTCCAACCCCAACATTTCACCCCGCCAGTCGTAGTTAACGCACACGAATGGAAATCACCGAGAGCAATTGCTGACACATTTGTTAATCCAGTGACATCAACTGGTGTGCTTTGATCACTTCGTGTTCCATCACCCAGTTGACCATAGTTGTTAAGACCCCAGCACTTCACACTGCCACCCGTCGTTAACGCACACGAATGCTGACCACCGAGAGCAATTGCTGTTACACCACTTGTCAATCCAGTGACATCAACGGCCGTGGTTTGCCGAGTTGTGGATCCATTACCCAATTCACCCTTGGAGTTGTAACCCCAGCACTTCACCCCGCCAGTCGTAGTTAACGCACACGATTGGTAGTAACCAGAGGCAATTGCTGACACACCACTTAATGCCGCGGATGATGGCGACATGAGCACATTAACGGGCGTGTATTGATAAGAAGGTGTGAGACCATTTCCCAGTTGACCGTCATAACCATAACCCCAACACTTCACCCCGCCAGTGGAGGTGACGGCGCACGAAAAAATGTTGCCTACCGACAAGCTGCTCGTGACTACGTGATTGCTCACTGACGTTGTCGCGATTGATGAAGCATCATTTCCTGACGAGTCCTGAATGGCATTTGCGTCATTTCCTGCAGTGGGATCTGTGTACGAAATCGTGACAGTTTGTCCCGCGGTAATTGCCGGAGAAGTGGTAAGCACCACTGTTGAATCAGCGATGGTTAGCGCTGTTGGCGTTCGCGAACTCCCATTCACCTCAAGAGAAAAAGACCCCGCCGAAGGTGCTGTTGCTGATAGAACTTCGGAAAAACCGACAATGACTTGCGTTCCCGCCGAGTTCACCGCGGCAGCAGAGAATGTAGGTGCTGTGGTATCTGCACCAAAACTCACTCCTACAGCAGAAACATTTACTGGAGCGTTAAAAGTAGATGTGTTGCCCGCTCCCAACTGCCCGTTGCCACCATTACCCCAACACTTCACTCCCCCAGAGTTCATCAATGCACAAGTGAAATTCAAACCAGTCGCAATTGCAGACACACCGGTCAACGGCACGCTTGAGCTTGTCGACTCTCGAACGTCAACTGGTGTCGATCTTTTAGTTGTTGAACCATCACCAACTTGACCGTGGCCATTCGAGCCCCAACACTTCACGCCACTATCGGCCAAAACCACACACGAGTGATACCCCCCTGCTGCTACTGCAGAAACCGAGCCAAGTGGGGCAGTTGAGGAAGATGACGTGTGGACAGTCACTGGTGACTGACTGTCCGAATCACTGTTGTTCCCCAACCTTCCTGAGTTGGAACCCCAGCACTTCACGTTGTTGTCAGTCGTCCGAACACATGCATGCCACTTGCCAAGCGCAATATCGGAAACGCCACTCGTTAGTCCTGTTACATCTTGAGGAGTTGACGAGTCGGTAGGAGCGAGGCCATTACCTAGCTGAGAATATTGATTGTCGCCCCAGCACTTCACGCCGCCAGCAGTCGTCAATGCACATGTATTGGTGCCTCCTGCCGAGATCGTCGAAACTCCGCTCGTCAAGCCAGAAACATTTTGAGGAGTTAACGACCATGCAGGAGACCCCAGCCCGCCACCAAGACCCAGTTGACTGTCTGTGTTGGCACCCCAGCACTTCACACCACCTGCAGTCATCAATGCACATGTATGGTATTCACCCGCTGTAATTGCAGTAACACCGCTTGAGAGTCCTGAAACAGCAACCGGTGTTGTTCTCAATGTGGTTGTTCCATCGCCAAGTTGTCCTCGATCGTTGAAACCCCAGCACTTCACGGCACCAGCACTGGTGAGCGCACACGTGTGATATTCACCAACCGCAACAGCGGTGACACCACTGGTAAGTCCGGAAACAGCAACCGGTGATGTGCGATCAAGATAGGTGTTGTCGCCTAAGTTGCCGTAGTCATTGTTTCCCCAACACATCAACCCACCTGATGTCGTGATAGCACAGGCGGAATCCAAGCCAACCGACAGATACTTGACGCTGCTCGAGCCGAAAGCAATCGCTTCCTTGTTGTTCAGTTGTTCGGTTGCGTTTCGAATTGGGTACAACGTCGCGAAGACGCCAAGCACAAGACAAAACACCAGTGCTTGTGACACGTTCTTGCGACGAAGCATGAAGAGATTTTTTCGCTTGGACCCTGGTGATTAAAACTCATTTAAGTTTCTTCACCGACATAAAATCCTTACGTGGCAGATGTTTCAAAAAAATTCAATGGCGACCCAGCTACACGCGAGCTCATTTTGAAATGTGCTACCACCGAGATTGATACCTATGGAATCATCGGTTTGCGACTTTCATCAGTAGCCGAAAAAGCACATGTATCAGTACCTCTCATTTATAAATATTTTGAAGACCGCGACGGTTTGCTTGCCGTAGTGCTCGGAGATTGGTACGAGGAATTTGTTTTCCGTTATCGATCGATGATTGACGGGTGGATTGATTCTGCAAGCACGATCACGCTTGAGGAATTTGCTCAACTTTCACCTAAACCGCAAGCAGGAGCGATGCAGAAGGACAGGGAATTTCGACTGCAAGTACTTGCCACCGCACTTGAAAACCCTCAGCTCCACCGTCGCATAAAGGCTCTAACGATCGACTCTCACGCTTGGGGCATTGCGACAATGGATCGAGCGATTCCAAAACTTCCCGAATCCGACCGTCATTTTGACCGACGCTTTTTCAGTCTGTTGCTTTTCAATACGATGTATGTGTTTTACGACTTGTTAGACACCGAACGAATAGACGACGAGCAATATATATCCTTCCTCGTACATCTCATTCGTTCCAGTTCGCATGCGAACTCCAACGCCAACAACAACTAAGTACGGGCGTGAGCGGCCGCGTCGGCCAGTTCCTCTTCGGTGAGCGGATTCATGCGCAAGTCCACTGCCAACCACACGGTGTAACTGGTGGGGAAACCGCCGATGCCAACGGTGAGTGCAACAGAGCACACGACAGCAACAAGCGGCCATGTTGGAATGTTTGGATTAAGGGATTACGCCAAAGACCACGAGGATGCCGACGATCAGCACGAGCATTCCCGAGAGTCGCGTAAACCACGTGCTCGGCCACGGACGACTGCTCCGGGCAAACCATCCAAGAACGGTGAGCACAATTCCTGGAAGCCCGAGCAACACAAAACCAACTTTGATCATCTGCTCTGGATCTGAAATTTGTGAACCAAGGATATTTCCCCACCAACGTGCGACGAACAGCATGAGCACAACTTTCAAAATTCCGCGCGGTATATAACGATGAACAATTGAGAAATTCGGAAGCGCATCGTCAACAAGTGCAACCAGTTTTGGAATGAGATAGATGGCGCCGCCAACCCAAAGTGCCCAGTTATTTCCAATAAACACAGAGGCGACAAACACGTATGCGGCAGTGCGCAAGAGCGATGAGATAACAACTTGAACTGGCGAAGGATCTTGCAGTGAAACGGTAGAAAACTCTTTCAAGCGTGTTGGGGCAAGTATGGCAACGGCGTTCTCTAGCAAGTATCGAACAACAAGCGCAATCAACACAACGATTTGAATGTGTGAAACACGATCGGCGAAGTCGGGCTTGATACCAATGAGGCCTGGAAGCGACGAGAACATTGCACCTGCTGCCCATGCACCGAATAGAGCGATGAGAACGACATCAGTTGCTCGTTCCCACACGCCAACAACACCTTGGGCAGTTCGTCGGAATGGGCGTGATGCAGTTGCAAGCAGTGGCACGCCGAAGCTGAATACCCAGATGCCCACCACTCCGCGAATGGAGTCGGACGATTGGACTCCCCCACCAACGAGTATCGCCAACGCGAAAACAACTGATGCCAAATACCCGGAGAACGCATCCAATGTTCCGAGTACCACAACTGCACTCAGCAGCATCAGCGAAGGCATCCTCACATCGAAATTGGTGTTCATTGCCGACATGATGCCAAGAACGACACCCAACAGAGGAAGCATCAGCCACAATGCGCCGAAGCCAGATCGCAAATACGTTGCGTCCACCATCACGCGACTGATTAATGGGGATCGATGTGACAACATGCTCGGTGCCGTCGTCATCAATCGATCGATTACCGAAATTCTTGGCATTCGCAGTTTGTCTTGGCCGGCAATATCCGTTTTGTAATGCTTAACCGCAACGTCGGAGACATCTCCAGAGCCGCGTTCTCCATCTGCATCACTGTCGTCATCTTCGCGCCTACCTGCGCTGCCGCCTGAGGCTCCGCCAAGTGAAGCAAGCGCAAGCAGTGCCACGAGATTGGCCAACAAACCAAGAACTCCCTTGGGGTCCGACTGAGGATCGAATGGAACACCATCAGTAGTTGGTGTTTGCTCGGCAGAAGCATCAACAATCTTTTTGTCGAGCACCACGATGCCTACCGCCGCACTGAGTTCTTGTCCCAGTTTGTTCAGACCAATCATCGTCAGCGTGTGATTTCCAACGGCAGCATCGGGGGGAAGGAAAAACTCTTGCGTGAAGGAACCGGTGTCGTCAGTTTGCGCAGCGCCCAAATACACGGGGTCGGAATTCAACCACACATCAACTTGCGAATTTGGAGCAAAACCGCTGCCCGATACTTCCACCCTGCTGCCCTGCAGTACATGCAATACCGAGCTATCGCCGATCAACCCAGTTACGTCTATCTCTGGTGTGATGTTGATGACGACACCATCGCCGAAAGTGACAACGGCCTTGTTGGATGCATCGACCACGACCGAAGCCGCTGTGGCATCACCATTGATCACCGCTGTGGCTTCACCAGGTGTAACCACCGCTGCGTCTCCTGTCGGAGCTGTTGTCACAGGATTAACAGGGCGAGGTTTCACGGTTACCGGTGGCAAAGTAATCGTCGTCGGTACCGTCACTGGAACTGTTATTGGAACTGTTATTGGAACGGTTACGGGAACCGTTGTGGGAACTGTGACAACGCCTGGGCCCCCAGCGTCGGATGGGTTGCTTACTTGTCGGGTGAAACGCTGGATCACTTCCGCAACTACCGGTGCCGCAGAGGCATGTTCGCCAGATGACGATGGAACGTCTGGAGTGAGGTCGAGTACGTCCATTGCTTCATTGAGTGCAGCCACTTCTTCGGCAGTGTCAATTTCGGTGTAACCAAGCGCCTGAAACTCTTCGGCCGTGAGCGCACAGTTGTTATTTGCAATGCCATCTGCGCACAACAGCAATTTGATAACAGCATCGATTAACGCCTGCACTTCGGCAACAGTGTCAGTCTGAACAATGGACATCGCAGCCAGATACTGGTTGATGATTCCAATGTTCTGTGCGTCTACGCCAACCACACCAGCAGCGTTAAACGTTGCAAGGGTCGGAGTCGTGTTCGAACCGGTGTAGTTGCTGATGACCGCCAACGCACTCGCTTGATCGCTACGCACCTGTGTGACAACCGCTTGAATCTCTGCCAGCGAATCCACACCGGTGGTGTCGTCGTTCGTTGCGGCTATTGCATTAATCACCAACTGCAGATTTTGCGAATTGACACCAGTGATGCCAATTGACGTGAACATCGCAGCGGTCAACTCGGTGGCTGATGCTTCACCAGTAGCCACCACAAAAATTGCGCTGATGATGGTCTCGAGCGGCTTGATCTCGGAATACTCATCCACATCAGATCGCGCTTTCACATCCAGCACTTCGCTCAGCAACGCTGCTTTTCCTGATGTATCAATCGTGCTTAGCCCAAGTGCAGCAAACGATGATTCAGTGATGGACGTGTTGTTGTTATCGGTTCCGTCGGCTCCAGCAAGTACTGCAACATATGCCGTTACTGCAGCTTGAATTTCTGCCGTGACATCACTTGCAATTGCCTCGATTAGCGCAAATGCGCTGTTGATCGAACCGATGTTTGCGCTCGTCACGCCCGTTACTTCGGCATTGGCGTAATCCGCAAGCGATGGAACCGTGCTTCCCGATGTGCCGTCGTACTGGCTGATCACATTGATGGCCGCGCTCTTTGCCGCGGCTACTGCGGCTGCGGTCACCGCTCGCAGTTCGGAAATGGTGTCCACGTCTGATCCATCACTAGCGCCGCCGCGTAGCGCGGCAATCACTTGAGCCAAATTGCTTTCGGTCACTCCCGAAATGCCGAGCAGTGCAAAATCGGCAACGGTCAGCGACGGCGATGCGCCAGCCCCAGTTGCTTCGGCAATGACACCCGATACCGCCGCTGCGATTGCTGCTAACTCTGCATAGGTGTCTACCCCGCTTGCAGTTTTGCCATCGAGAACGTTGTTCATCAAACTCACTTCGGCTGACGTGTCAATCGTGCCTAATCCAAGTGCGGCGTAGTTGGTGGCGCTCAGCGCGACTCCACCGTCGGCAAGGCCATTGGCAGCCGCTGTCACCAACGCGTAGGCATCCACAACAGCCTGAATTTCTGCTTGCGTATCGGTTGCGGTTGCCGACAATTGCGCAACGACACTGTTGATTGCCGCAATGTTGCTCGACGTGACTCCGGAAATCACAGCATTTTGGTAATCGGCAAGAGTTGGGGCCGTGTTCATACCTGTGTAAGCAGCAATCACTGCTTGAGAAGAGGCGCGCGCATTTGCCACACCTTCGTCAATTGCGTTCTGCAGTTTGGCCATGGTGTTAATGCCACTTCCATCGTCTGCCGTGGCAGCAATGGCGGCAAGTACGGCTGCAAGATTTTCAGTGGTCACGCCCGTCATTCCCAATGCCGCAAGATCTTCGGCGGTAAGTGATGGCGATGCAGTCCCACCCGCCGCGACGATGCTGAGGCGATTGACGATGCTGGCCAAATTTGTCAGCTCGGCATACGTATCGATGCTGCTCGACGACCCAACGTCTGCGATCGCGTTCAGCAACAATGCCTCTGCAGTCGTATCGATAACGGAGAGGCCAAGGGTTTGGAACTGAGCGACCGAAAGCGTCGCTCCACCATTGGCCACACCATCTGCCGCGTTCAGCAACGCTGCGTAGGCATCAACGATTGCCTGCACCTCCGATGCCGTGTCGGTTGCCGTCTGGCCCAACTGCGCGATTGCAGAGTTAATGGCGCCGATGTTGCTTGCACTTACGCCGTTCACTCCTGCGTCCTCATAGGTTGTTGATGTTGGCGCGGTGTTTGATCCGGTGTATGCAGAGATAACGGCAAGTGCTGCATTGGATGCGGCGACAGATGAATCAATGACCGTCAACAGTTCGCTCAGTGAGTCAACACCCGAACCGTTATCTGCCGTAGCAGCGAGCGCTGCGATGACCGCAGCAAGATTGTCGGAGTTCACTCCACTGATGCCGATAGCCGCGAGCGCCTCTGGTGTAAGTGCCGGCGATGCGTTTCCGCCCGCAGCAGTTTCGAAAATGCCCGCAACGGTTGCAGCAAGAGCTTCAAGTTCAGACTGTGTATCTACAGCCGACGAAGAAAGTTTGTCGATGACGTCGTTGAGCAGCGATGCCTTTGCTGCGGTGTCGATATTGGTGAAACCGTCTGCGCTGTATTGAGACACCGTGAGCGAAATATCGTTGTCGTCTGTCCCGTCCGCGCCGATCAGCGCACCCGTTTGAACAGCCGACATTGTTCGTGCGGGGCTTGAGGAAACGCTGGAGTTGGTTGCTGGGTCGGTTTGTTTTGCAGTAAACGAATGCGCACCGGCACCAAGGGTTGAAACCGCAAACGACCACAGCCCTCCGCTTCCTACAACCGCGGTTCCTAGCGAAACCACACCATCAAAGACTTCAACAGTTGCACCAACTTCACCGGTGCCAGTCAATGTTGGTGTCAGCGATAGTGCGCTGAGCACATTCATTGTTGGCGCAGCAGGAGCTGCTGTATCAACCGATAGAGACGCCACAGTCGAATCACTACTGGTGTTACCAGCCGTATCGGTTGCCGATGCGGTAATGCTGTAAGCAGCATCTGTTAGCGAGCTCAGCGCAACGCTCCACGCCCCATGTTGGTCGGCAGTGGTTGTTGCAACCAACGAACTTGATGCATACAACTTGACAACCGAATGTGGTTCTGCGGTGCCAGAAACAGTTGGTGTGGATGAATTCTTGGCCAGCGGCGAACCGGAAATGAGTGGCGCCGAAGGCCGCGTTGTATCAACAACAACCGCAAGATTTGCGCTGTAGCTGCTGGCGTTTCCTGCCGCATCAATGGTTTGTGCTCGCAACGTATGGGTTGCATCGGAAAGCGTCGAGGCAAGCGTTATCGACCACAGGCCACCAGCAACGACTGCCGAGCCAAGTTCGGTAGAACCGCTGTAAATCTTTATCGTGTCGCCATTTGTTCCCGTACCACTAAACGTTGGCTTGTTGCTTGCCGTGATGCGGTCGGTTGACGAGGCTCCCGTGTCAGAAGAAGTGGTCAGTGCCAATACAGGAGCCGCAGGAAGTGCGGTATTCACCACGATGGTGAGCGTTGACGATGAAGTTCCAAGGTTTCCTGCACGATCCTTAATTCGGGCCTTCACCACAATCGAACCATCAGCAAAGGTTCCCGTAGGCGCAACCGTGGCTACTCCTGCAGAGATTGCAGTTGAGTCCAGCATCACTTGCCCAATAACCGTTCCAGCGCTATCGAGCAATTCCAAGATGTCATTTGCGACCGCGCTGGTGCCAGCAAGTGAAACAGTGAAGCGAGGCTGCACAACGGAGGTGTTGTTGTCTGTGCTCGATGTTCCCGCATCATCTTCGGCAATCAAGTCGGGTGCGCCTGGCGCAGATTGCCCAGCAGTATCGATGACACCAGTAATTGACGTTGATGCCGGTCCCGCGACGCCAGCCTTTGAACGTGCACCTGCAGTGAACACATATGTTCCGGCTGACAGTGCTACATCAGGCTGTACCGTCGCATAACCGTTTGAAATGTCGGTAGACGTCAAAGTTGTGACGTGTAATTGAACGCCACCACCAAAGAGCACGATGCTGTCGCCTACAACTAATAAAGCAGTTTCTGAAAACTTCACACCATCTACTGCAACCCTAAATATCGGACGAGTGTTGCTCGTGACATTGTCGGAACCAGACGTGCCAGTGTCACTTGCCGACTGCATGTCTGGCGCGCCAGGCGTGCCAGGCACGCGGTTATCTATGGTAAGTGCAAGCGAAGCTGCAGAAGATGCAGTGTTTCCGTCGCCAGAAATTGTTGTTGAGTAGGTATACAAACCGTCATCCAATGAGCCAACGGTAAATCGATACGTGCCAGCCTCAACATCGGTGGCATCTAGCGTTCGCGTTGCTATCACCGACCCTGACGCATCGACAAGCTTCAGCACTTGACCTGCAGCATGCGATGGCACTGCGTTATTCACCAGAGCAACATCAAGTCGTACAGTTCTCTCCGTCGTAATGTTGTCGGTGCTTGAATCTCCTTTGTCATCACCGGTAATCAAGTCGGGAATACCAGGAACTGCAATTGCTGCCAGGTTCATGACAACTGTTCGCGCACGCGAAGCAGTGTTACCCACTGCATCGGTTGCAGTTGCGGTAAACATCACTGGAGTTGTCGACCCAATTGCGGTCCAGTCACTGGATGTAATGACGTACGACCACGTGGTGCCAGAAACTGTTGCACTGGGCGTCGGCGTCACACCTCCGAATGCAAGCGACACGGTTGCCCCCGCCTCAACGGTTCCGGTAACAGTTACGCCAGCGTCTTTTTCGGCACGAGTGATGTTGTCGTTACCAGCAACTGCCGTCATCGAAACGCTTGGAGGCGTGGTGTCGACTCTCCACGTCATGCTTGTGGATGCCACCGAAGTATTGCCGGCCGCGTCGGTTGCTGTTGCCGTTATCGCATGATCGCCGTCGAGCAGCGTGGGCACCACAAGCGACCACTCGCCGCTCGAGTTTGCAGTTGCCGTACCCAACTGCGTTGCAGGAGTGGTGCTGTTATCGGCAAGTGACACCACAGCATTGGCCTCAGCGGTTCCGCTGATTGTAGGAGTGGCGCTACTTGTAGAAATTGGCGAAGTGCCCGTCACCACTGGCGCATTCGGTGCGAGCGTGTCGATCGTTAGCGTCAATGTCGAACTTGCGCTGCTCGCATTGCCTGCTGCATCGGTGAATGCACCCAATGCAATGGATAGCGAACCGCTGAGTGCATTGCTGCCATTCGTTGGGGTAAATGTCGCCGAATACGTTGTGCCTGAACCAGTGAAACCACTGAGCAGACCACCCACAACGGAGATGTCACCGACCACAAAATTGCTCGACGACTCGCTGAGCTCGACTGAGACCGTGGCGGTTTGCCCAATCTTGAACGATGAGCGCGAAATCGTTAGTGCCACTGTTGGCACCACATAGTCCACGGCAAGATTGACCGCAGTGCTGCTCGCCGAAATATTTCCAGCGAGATCGATAAGGCGCGCGGTCAGTACCCCACCCGATGCAATGGCTGCCTGCACTTGCGTAGTTGTTGTCAAGCCAAGCGTGAAACTGAGCGAGGTATCGCCCGAAGAAATAGATGCGTCAGTTGCAATAACTGCAGACCCGAGCAACAATTCTGCCGAACCGCCAGTTGCCTGCCCCGCAGTAATTGATGCAGTGGCAGTCATGTTGGTATTTGACGCGAGCAACGTGTTGGCAACAACTGTTCCACCGATTGCCGTTGCTGCGAGCGATGTTGGGGCGCTTGGTGCGACAGTGTCGATAACAAGTGCCTTGTTGGCACCGAGCGAACCGCTTGCGCCAGGCGAAGCAAGCGTAAGCACTGCATCGTTGCCCGATGCGTCGCGAATGGTTCCGCCATTAAGGGCAAGTGCCGCATTCGATTGTTGGTCTAAGTCCGAAGATGTATTGCCAGCCTGGACGACGTAGCGGAATGTCAATGTGTTTGTGCCAGAACCACTTGAATACGTTGCGCTCGTATCCGTTGTTCCCGTTTCCAAAAGCAGTGTTGGCACACCGCTACCCGTGGAAACCGTAACGATGTCGTTGAATGCAACGGTGATCGACAAGGTTGCACCTGCACGGTAAGGGCCATCGGCGCTGCTGGAAGATACCGAAGTAACCGATGGTGCCGCAGTGTCTACTGTTGCGCCCAACGTGTTGCTTGCACTATTGGTGTTACCAAACGCGTCAGCAAACGAGCCGGCTTGCACCGAGATCGACATCGACGTAGTGGAGTTTGCAGTGGGAGTGAAAGTAAATGTGTAGCTGGTGCCCGAACCCGCAAAACTGCTTACCGCACCGCCAGCCACCGTCACATCTCCGACTGCGAAGTCGGAGGTTGCTTCGCTCAGCGTTGCCGTGATCGTCGCCGTCTGTCCGGTGAGCAATGCCGACCTGCTGCTTGTGAGCGCAATAGTTGGCGCCGCGTAGTCGATACCAAGCGTTACCCCAGTGCTGGCAAGCGACAAGTTGCCTGCCAAGTCTGCAGTTTTCACGGTGAGCACGCCGCCTGCAGCAACCGCGGCCTGCAGCTCTGCTGTCGTTGTTTTTCCAAGATCAAACGTGACCGAAACATCGCCCGAACCGATTGTCGAGTCGGTAGCAAGCGATACGCCATCTAGGTACAACGTTGCTGTTCCACTTGTTGCTTCGCCCGCAACCACAGTTGCACTTGCCGTGAGGTTGGTATTCGTTGCAGTGAGCTTGTTGGTGCGCACCACTCCACCGATTGGTGTGAGCACGAGTGACGTTGGCGCTTGGGGCGCAACGGTGTCCACTCCAATTGCAGCGTTTGCTGCAAGCGAACCAGTAGCCCCTGGCGACATGAGCGTGATGTTCGCAGCATTTCCTGCCACGTCTCTAATAGACCCACCGTTTAATGCCAGCGATGAAGTGGTGACAAAATCCAAATCTGTCGTGACATCGCCAGCAACAGTGGTGTACCTAAATGTTGCAACTGCGCCCGAAGCACTGAGGTAACGAGCGGCTTGGTCGGTAGCGCCCATCTCGAGCAGCAGCGTTGGTACGCCACCACCAGTTGTGACAGCAATATTTTCATTGAAGGTAACCGTGACGTCAATGACTGCACCAACTTTGTACAAGCCATTTGTTGTTGGCGACTGCACCGACAGCACACGTGGCGCAGTGGTATCAACAGTGATGTTTAACGAACTTGCAGTGTTGAACACTTCGCTTGCGTTCTTAAACGAACCGGCATCTACCGAGATTGTTGCAGTGCCGGAGAAACCGGTGCTTGGCGTAAACGTGGCCGTGTAGGTGGTGCCAGAACCGGTAAACCCAGAAAGCGTTCCACCAGCAGATGCAATGTCGTCAGCACCAAAGTCGGTGCTTGATTGATCCAACGTAAAGGTAATGGTCGCTGTATTTGCCCCGCCCAATGTTGTTGCAGATGCGGTAATAGTTGCAACTGGGTTTCGGTTGTCCAATGTGTACGTCTGCGGTGTGGTTGCAGCGTTGATGCTGGTTAACGCATTGCCTGCGACGTCGGCGACGGTTGCCCCTGCAGCAAGCAACAGGCCTACCACTCCGTTGCGATCTGAAAGATTGCCTCCAGAAACAGTTACGTCGTACGTTCCCGTTGATCCACTGAGCATGGCAATTCGAGAAACCGTGGCCGTCGACCCGGAAATTGCAAAATCATCTGCCAACAACCCGCTTACTGCCTCCGTAAAGATCAACCTGAAAGTCAACGCATCCAAACCTGTGGTTGACGATGACGGGGCAAACCGCGAAATGCTGGAGAGCGATGGCGCCGTCGTATCGATGTCGACAGAAGCCGAATTTGAAAATCCAGATGTTCCTGTTTTTACGCCTGTGACAACTGCTCGCGCCCTAAAGGTGTGCGTGCCCGCCGAAATGTTCGATGGCGGAGAAAATGCGTACGCGCCACCGCTAGTTGCAACGGTTGAACCGAGCGGCGTCGAGCTTCCATCGAGATACACGTACACCGTTGCGCCCGCGTCGGCTGCACCTGTTACTTCGGGCGTGAGGTCATTGGTTGGCGTGGCAACCACCACGGTTGGAGTAGCAACCAGCACCGGCACCGGCAACATCCACGAAATGCGGTCTGATGCAGGGCTCTCGTTGCCGCGAAGGTCTACCGCTGTCACGTAGTAGTAGTACGAAATACCACGGCCCACTGCAATGTGCTCGAACGTACTCACACTAGACACAACACTGCTGAGCACGCTGAACGAAGACAGCGAAGAACAACTTGACGCCACCAGTCCAGAGCACGAATAGATTCGGTACTCCTTCAAATCATCTTCTGCGTTGTCTGCCCAATCGAGCGTGATTCCATCGACACCGGCTGCAGTAAGTACGGTTGGCTTTACCGGAACCACGCCATCGATTGCTAACAATTTACTTCCGCTCAGTGATGCCGCACTAGCAACTTCCGGCAATGTGAGCACCGCATTATTTCCTGCACGGTCCTTAATGGTGTCGGCTGAAGAATTTGGAAGAGCGAGCGCGGTCGTGCTCTTGATATTCAATACGTCCTTCCGGTCTCCAGTTGCAACCACGTAGGTAAATGTCAACGTAGAAGTACCGCTGCCCGACACGTAGTTGACCGTTACATCGCGCGTGCCAGCATCCAGCAGCAATGTTGGTGTACCAGTAACGACTACAGCTTTTGAAAACGCAACGTTGACGGTTATTTCTCTCCCCACGATGTAGTTGCCAGATGGATTCGGCGATGAAATACCAGTCACCACTGGTGGCGTGTTGTCTACCGAATACGAAACTGTTAGCGACCCTGCACCCGACTTGAATCCTTGAGTGTGCACCGGAACGGCAACGTCGCTTGCCGTGAAGCTGGAACCGCCACCACCACCGGAATAACCAAGAGTTCCTGTTCGGTCGAGATGCGCCTGGCCCGAGGCCCAACCACCCCAATAACCACCGCCGCCGCCACCGGCATTGGTTTGGCCCGTTGCGCCACCAACACCAAGTGCGTTGCCATACGTTTGCGAACCACCAAAACCAGCGCAATACCCCTGATAGCAGCTGTGGTTTCCACCTTCGCCGCCAATTAAACCTCCGCCTACACCACCAAAGTTATTGTTTCCACCTCCACCGCCACCACCAGCAACGAGCACGCGCGTGGCAAGTGATGCGGCTGTGTTCCATGTACTTGGACCCGACACGGTTCCACTTACCGCTGTTGAAGAAATATCCGCATTTGTTCGCGAATACTTAATGGTTGATCCCGTTGTTCCAGTAATAGTTGTGTACGTGCCATCAAACGGTTCGCCAACACCTTGCACAATGATCGTATTGCCGACGCTATATCCATGAGCAAATGCAGTTGTCAGCGTTGCAACATTTGATGCAAGTGCTTTGTTCGTGACAACAAGCCTGTTACGACGAACATCAGTGGCACCACCACCGCCACCACCAACACCCGCGCCAGAACCATTGCCACCGCCATTAAAACCACCAATATTTTGAGCACCTGCTGCGCCAACATAGAAATACAGCGTTTCTCCTGGCACTACTTCAAGAGCGCCCTGCGTTCGCCCACCACGACCACCGACGCCAGTGCTACCAGTGCCGCCTTGCGCGCCAGATGCATCGAGTTGCAGCCACAACACGCCAGCAGGAACCACAAAAGTTTGCACCGCACCAGTGGATGCAAAGTCTGTTGTCGTAAGTGTCGTTGGCGTTGCCGAAGCATCACCCGATAGCGGGGTCGCTGTAGTTACACCGTTTTCGGTGACTATGGCCGAAATTCGGTAAAAGTAAGTCGTTCCATTTGTTAACCCGGTGTGCGTGTAGCCCAGTACACCAGCACCAACCGTTGCCAACAATGTTGTTGGTGCCGCAGTCGTACCGCCGTACACGCGATATCCGGACAACGACCCAAGGTCTGATGCATTCCAACTGACGGCAACCGAAGCATTCAATGGCGTTGCTTGTACACCAGTAATGATTGGCGTTGAAGTCCATGAGATAACCGCCCGACCAGCATTGGAGTTCACTCCTTGGGCATGGAAAACAGACGTAACGTCAGCGCTCGTGAAACTAGATCCGCCACCGCCGCCGGAGTAGCCAAGAGTTCCTGTTCGGTCGAGATGCGCCTGGCCCGAGGCCCAACCACCCCAATAACCACCACCGCCACCACCGGCATTGGTTTGGCCCGTTGCACCACCAACACCAAGTGCATTGCCATACGTTTGCGAACCACCAAAACCAGCGCAATACCCCTGATAGCAGCTGTGGTTTTCACCTTCGCCGCCAATCAAACCTCCGCCTACACCACCAAAGTTGTTGTTTCCACCACCACCCGCACCACCTGCAACCACTACACGTGTGGCAAGAGACGCTGCATTGTTCCAAGCACTTGGACCCGACACGGTTCCACTTACTGATGTTGAAGAAATATCCGCATTTGTTCGCGAATACTTAATGGTTGATTCCGTTGTTCCAGTAATAGTTGTGTACGTGCCATCAAATGGTTCGCCAACACCTTGCACAATGACCGTATTGCCGATGCTGTATCCATGCGCTGCTGCAGTTGTGAGCGTTGCAACATTTGATGCAAGTGCTTTGTCCGTTACGACAAACTTGTTACGACGAATATCAGTTGCACCGCCACCGCCACCACCAGCACCCGCGCCAGAACCGTTACCGCCGCCATTCCAACCACCAATGTTCAGCGTGGAAGTGAGCGAACCACCGCCTTTGCCACCCACATATAGATACAACACTTCGCCAGGAGTAACCGGAATTGCACCCTGCGCGCGGCCACCCGCGCCACCGACACCTGTCGTACCTCTTGCGCCACCAGCACCAAGTGCATCAATGAATATCTTGTTGACGTTGACAGGAACCGTAAATGTTTGCACGGCACCAGTCGATTCAAACGAAGTTGAACTGCTCAAAGCGGGCGTCGCAGAAACCTCTGTCGAACGTTCCGACTCGATTGAGCCGGTCATGATCGAAACTCGGTAGTAATACACCGTTCCATACGTCAACTGGTTTGCCGACTGAACGACGCCAGATTGAATTGCAGTTGACGCAATGTTTGCAGCGGTAAATGCAAACGACAAGGTGGTGCTGGCAACTGCGGTAATTGTTCGAAGCCCGTTGAACGAGGGATCAACTCCGCTTACCGAAACAACTGTGCCAACTGAAAGCCCATGCGCAGAAGCTGTTGTCAGGGTTACGACGTTGCTGGTGAGGGCCTTTTGCGAAACCACGATTGGTGTTGCAAGATGATGGTCGAAAGCATTTATTCCGACAGGCAGTGTTGCCAACAACGTGGTGGGGTTCTGTGTCGTTCCGCCGTACACCTTGTATTGCGTTACACCAGAGATGTTTGAGGCATCCCAACTAATTGAGTTATATCCACCCCAACCAAGTGCTTCAACACCAGTTGGGTATGCGCGAGTTGGCACCGACAGCGTGAGCACTCCATCGGATTGATTGAAGCCACTGGTGTGAGTTATTCCAGAAATCGTGCGTTGGTCAAGTGAGGACAGCGCTGCAGCAGAAGTGAAGCTAGATCCGCCACCGCCACCGGAGTAGCCGCCCGTTGCGACGCGACTTAGTTGCGGCGATTGAGCCGCACCCCAACCGCCCCAATAACCACCGCCACCGCCACCCGAATGAGTTGCTGCTCCACCTCCACCAGCACCAAGAGCGTTGCCATACGTTTGCGAAGCGCCAAGGCCAGAGCAATAGTCTCCACCACCACCGGTTGCGCAACTGTTGCTTCCACCCTGACCAGCAACGAGCCCGCCACCAACGCCGCCAACCTTGTCGTTGCCGCCACCGCCCGCACCACCGGCAACCACTACGCGAGTGGCAAGCGATGCAGCTGTATTCCACGCGCTCGGTCCAGACACTGTTCCACTAACAGCTGTTGAAGAAATGTTCGCATTTGTTCGCGAATACTTAATGGTTGTCCCTGTCGTGCCTGTTATGGCCGTGTAGGTGCCATCAAACGGCTCGCCAGTACCTTGCACAATGATCGTATTGCCGACGCTATATCCATGAGCAAATGCAGTTGTCAGCGTTGCAACATTTGATGCAAGTTCTTTGTTCGTAACAACAAGCTTGTTACGACGAATATCGGTTGCACCACCACCGCCACCGCCAACACCGGCACCAGAACCGTTACCGCCACCATTCCAACCACCAACGTGTTGCGTGGCATTGAGCGAACCTCCGCCCTTGCCACCCACATACAGATACAACACTTCGCCAGACGTAACCGGAATTGCGCCCTGCACGCGACCACCGAAACCACCAATACCAGTCGAGCCCCTACCACCACCAGCGCCCTGCGCATCGAACTGCAGCCACGACACGCCAGCCGGCACCGTGAACGTTTGTACTCCATCGGTTGAAGCAAACGTTGTGTCCTGAGTAAAAATTGGAGTTGCATAACGCTGCGTTGAAGAACCCGATTCGCATGTTGTGTTGCATGTTTGTGCGGCATCGGTATACAACGCAGAAATTTCGTAGTAGTAGGTGGTGTTGATGGCAAGTTGTTTCGTGCGCGAAACCACAGCGGCTGGGCTAATTGAAGCCAACGCCACGTTCGCGTTTGTTCGCGCGTACTTAATGGTTGTTCCCGTCGTGCCTGTTGTGGCCGTATAGGTGCCATCGAACGGGTCTCCGGCACCTTGGACAATAAATTCGTTGCCAACAGCAATTCCATGCGCAGTACTCGTGGTAAGCGTTGCCACATTTGTGGCAAGCGACTTAGCCGTTACCGCAAATGTATTTCCGTGGTGCACAAAACTTTGTGCCAGACGGTCAGGAACATCAATGTTGTTCGTGAGCACGCCTTGCGAAGTACCCCAAGAAATTCTGTACCCCGAAACGAGAGGTTGCGGCGAAGGCGTCCAACTCAACACCACTTGCGCCTGATAGCCATACGCATCGAAATCAGTAGGAGCGCTGATCGAGCTGCCTTGCTGCGCATATATTTCCAGTTTTCCGTTGCCCGACTTTGCACCTTGATAGTGCGTGACGAAACTGAGGTTGCTGGCAGTCCAACTTGAACCGCCGCCGCCGCCGGAGTAACCACCCGTGTCGGAGCGCCACTGTTGTGGGCTTTGGCCCGATGCATAGCCGCCCCAATAACCGCCACCACCTGCGCCGGCACCCGTCACTGTTGCCGAACCACCAACGCCTAACGCATTGCCATACGTTTGCGAACCACCAAGGCCAGCACAGTTTGAAGGACAACCGTGGTTTGCACCTTCGCCGCCAGTCAGCCCGCCGCCTACACCTCCAACATTTGCATTGTGTCCAACTCCGCCACCGCCACCGCCGACAATGACACGCTTATCCAGATTGAGCGTTGTCGAGTTGCGGATAACCGCCCCGTTTACCGTTGCTGATGCCTGATCCAGTTCAACCTTCGCATACGTAAAAGTTGTAGTGGTAGGTGCAGCAACAACAACATACGTTCCGTCATAGAGAGCACCGACGCCAGCGACGACAACCGAGTTGCCAACAACAAAACCGTGTGCAACAGATGTGGTCAAGGTTGCAACGCGCGATGTGAGCGATGCATTCGTTACCGTTACACCCCTGCGAATATCGGTTGCGCCACCGCCACCGCCGCCACCAGCAGCGTTGCCGTTGCCACCACCGTTCCATCCACCTACCGATGGAACCTGGTATCTGGCCGGATGATTGTCTCCGCCACCGCCACCGACAAACACGAACAACGTCTCACCAGGCGTAACAGGCATAGTGGCGCCAACGATTCCGCCCAAACCGCCAGCAACTCGCGAGTTGCCACCCTGCGCGCCTTGCGCGCTGACATTTATTCGCGTGACCCCCGCAGGCACGG
>Ga0082207_1000106_pt1 | contig 49570 bp, 47 predicted proteins | sample LakMenEpi10Aug09_FD_71540 | JGI IMG/M metagenome (GOLD analysis project Ga0082207, IMG submission 71540) | reverse complement strand
CCGGCTGTAGTAGCCCAAGCCGCTCCACAGGGCCAACACCTCTTCCACCCCCGCATTCGCCAGGTCTGCCACCGTGGCAAAGCGCTCAAGGAATCTGCCGTAGTAGCGCAACACGGTCGACACCTGGGTCTGCTGCAGCATGATCTCCGACAGCCAGATACGGTAGGGGTCCCGGGTGCCTTGCCAGGGCAGGCCGTGGCGCCCATAGCGGCGCTGCCAGGCCACCACGCGCTCAGCAAAATCCTGCGGACCTGTGCCGCGGTCAGCCAAGGAACTCACCGCCTTTGACATGTCGGACAAAAGAAGGTCGAGCGCTGGCCCATGACCACTCGGCGGATGGGCGTGCCGCAACGGCCGCAGGGCAGTCCTTCGCGGCCGTACACCCTGGCCTGGTCCTGAAACGCACCACTCATGCCGTGCGCATCGCGGAAGTCACGCAAGGTGGACCCCCCCAAGGCAAGGGCTTGCGCCAGGGTGTGGCGCACCGCGCTCAGAAGGCGCGCTGCCCTTGGACGGCTCAAGCGGTTGGCCCGAAGACGCGGATCGATGCCCGCGTCGAACAATGCCTCGCAGGCGTAGATGTTGCCCGCACCCACCACCACGTCGCCGGCCAACAGCACCTGCTTGATGGGGGCGCGGCGGGCACGCAACTGCGCATGGAACCACTCATCGTTGAGTTGCGGGTCATCGGGCTCACGCCCCAGGCCCGCCAGAAGCTTGGCCGCCGGGTTCTGGTTCAGTGCCGGCGCCCACACCACGGCGCCGAAGCGGCGCGGATCGGTGAGGCCCAGCACACCACGATCGGTGTGGATGCGCACATGCTCATGCAGTCCCGGCGCAGCCGGCGGCACGGTTGCGGGCTTGAAGGCCAGAGAGCCCGACATGCCCAGGTGCACCAACAGCCCGCCGGGTGGGTCATTGGCTGAACCCGCGTGCGCCTGTGGAGTCGAATCGCCATGCAACAAGGGCATCCACAGATACTTGCCCCGCCGAGCCAGGGGGCCAAAGCGACAACCCTGCAAACGCTGGGGTTCAACACCCAGCGGCCAACGCAGGGGCTTGCCCATCTCCACGCGCAGGATGCGGGCGCCCTCCAGCACAGGGGCAAGGCTTTGGCGGGTGACCTCGACTTCGGGCAACTCGGGCATGGCCCGCATTATTGGCGGGCAATCTCCCTAGAATCAAAGCGGCTCACATCAATGCGGCTCACACAAGGCACCTGATGACCGTTCATCCCAAATCGCGCAGCGCCGCAACCGTCAGCCGGGTCAGCACCCTCGTCGGCACCCTGGTCGGCGCTTGCCTGTGTCTGGCATGGCCGTTATCAGCCGTGGCCCAGTCGCAGGAGGCTGCTGCGCCTGTTCAGCCCCCCTCGCGGCTGGATGCGCCTTTGTTCTACCAACTGCTGATCGGCGAACTGGAGCTGCGCCTGGGCGAACCGGGCACCGCCTACGCGGTGCTGCTTGATGCCGCAAGGCGCACCCGCGACGAAACCCTGTTCGAACGGGCGGTGGACATTGCCCTTCGGGCGCAAGCCGGCAATGAGGCCCTCAACGCCGCCAATGCCTGGCGGCAGGCGCACCCCGCCTCGCTGGCAGCGGTGAGGGCACAGGTGCGCATCCTGCTGGCACTCAACCGCCTGCCCGCCTTGATCGAACCCCTGCGCCGGTTGATCGAACTCACGCCCGACGAGGATAGGCCCGGTGCGGTCGCCGCCTTGCCGCGCCTGCTGCGGGCCCACCCCGACCCTCGAGCCGCTCTGCAGTTGCTGCAGTCCCTGCTGATTCCCCTGGCTGAGCGCCCGGACTTGCGCACGCCGGCGCAGCTCGCTCTGGCGCGTGGACTCATGCAGGCGGGCCAGTTCGCACCGGCGCTGTCGCTGGCACGGGATGTGGCGCAGCGGCTGCCCGACGCACCGGGGCCGGCCTTGCTGGCGGTCGAAATGCTCGGCGATTCCCCTGAAGCCGAGCCCCTGGTGCGCAGCTACCTTGAACAGCCCAAGGCCGAGCCGCTGGTGCGGCAAAGCTACGCCCAGTGGTTGGCCCAGCGCCAGCAGCACGGACTGGCCCTGGTGCAGTTGCGCCTGGTTACCCAGGCCATGCCCGATTCCGCACGCGCCTGGTTCCAATTGGGTGTGGTGGCGGCTGAGGCGCAGGACCGCGCGCAGGCCACCGCCGCCCTCACGCGCTTTCTGGAACTCGATGCGGCCCAGCGGCAGGCAAGCCGCCCTGCCGCGACCAGCGCGCCCGATGCTGCGGCCAGCGGTTCCTTGGGGGAACCGTCTTCTGCCTCAGAAACAACCGATGGAGACGGCGAATCGCGCGGCGCCGACGCCCTGCGCACCCGGGCCATGCTGCTGCTGGCGCAGTTGGCGACCGACCAGGGCGACTACGCTGCCGCGCTGCGCTGGCTCAAACCGCTGGAAGGCCAAACGCAGAGGCTGGACATCCAGGCGCGGCGCGCGCTCGTGCTCGCGCGCCAGGGCAAGGTAGACCAGGCCCGCGCCTTGATTCGCGCCGTACCGGAATCACGGCCGGCCGATGCACTGTACAAATCGCTGGCCGAGGCGCAACTGCTGCGCACGCTGGAACGCTGGAAGGATGCCCGCGCGCTGTTGATGCAGGTACTGGAGCAACACCCGCAGGACACCGACCTGTTGTACGAACTGGCCATGGTGCTCGAGCGCATGGGGCGCCACGATGAGATGGAACGCCACCTGCGGCGCATCATCGAGCTGCGCCCCGATCACCCGCATGCCCACAACGCACTGGGCTACTCCCTGGCCGATCGCGGCATCCGGCTGGAAGAGGCCTACCGCCTGATCGAGCGCGCCCTGGCGCTCTCCCCGGGCGACCCCTACATCACCGACAGCCTGGCCTGGGTGGTCTTTCGTCAGGGTCAAGCCGGCCGCGCGGCCGAACTGCTGCGCCAGGCCTATGCGGCGCGGCCCGACACCGAGATCGGCGCGCACCTGGGCGAAGTGCTGTGGACCCTGGGGCAGCGCGACGAAGCACGAAGAATCTGGCGCGAGTCGCGCGATCGAGACGCCCGCAACAAGGTGTTGCGCGACACCCTGGCCCGCCTCAAGGTTGACCTTTGATGGGTGTGGCGCGTGCGCTGTGGGCAGCCATGTGCTGCCTGGCCCTTGGCGGCTGCGCAGGGTGGCAGGCGCAGGACGAGGCATCGCGCGTGGTCACCGTACAGGCTGCCAGCCCCCAGCAATTCAGCGGACGGCTGAGCTTGCGTGTGCATCAACCGCGCACCGGTGCCACCGATGGGGGCACGCTCCTGTTCGAGTTCAGCGGCACCGCCGACGAAGGCACCTTGCAGCTGCAGACGGTCATCGGCACCGCCGTGGCCACGGCACGCTGGACTCCACAGGGGGCCGAGATCCTCACGCCGCAGGGCAAACGCACGGGCACCACCCTGGATGAGGTGGCCACCACACTGCTGGGACAGGAGCTTCCCCTGGCGGCGATCCTGCATTGGGTGCGAGCCGAACCCTGGTCGCGCGCCCCTCATGAACAGCTGTCCGACGGCTTTGAACAGTTGGGTTGGTCGATTTCGCTGGCGGGCTGGCACGAGCGCATGATCACGGCTCGGCGCAGCGCCCGACCCGACCGGCCGAACGACCTGGACATCACGGTACGCGCGCGGCTGGACGAGCCCACGCCGGCCGCGCCTGGCAACATCCCATGACGATGGCCTCGCTCACGCACCTGCCCGCACCCGCCAAGCTCAATGTCTTCCTGCGCGTGGTCGGGCGCCGCAGCGACGGCTACCACCTGCTGCAGTCGCTGTTCGTGCTGCTCGATTGGCACGACACCCTGCACCTGGAAGGCCGTAGCGATGGCCAGTTGTGCCGGCACGACCTGGGTGTGGCGCTTCCGGATGACGATCTGTGCCTGCGCGCGGCCCGGTTGCTGCAGGCAGCCAGCGGCTGCACCCAGGGCGCGGACATCAGCATCGACAAGGTGCTGCCCTCGGGCGCGGGGATGGGCGGCGGCAGCTCGGACGCCGCCACCGTGCTGATGGGCCTGAACCGGCTGTGGGGCCTGAATTGGAGCAAGGCCCGCCTGGCCGAACTGGGCCTGAAGCTGGGTGCCGATGTCCCCTTCTTTCTGGGCGGCGGCAGCGCGATCGTCGAGGGCATCGGCGAGCAACTCACCCTGGTGGCGCTGCGCCCGCGACACTACCTGGTGGTCAAGCCCCCCGTGGGGGTGAGCACCCAGACCATTTTTCGAGACCCGCGCCTCACACGCGACTCCAAAGCTGCTATAGTAGAGGGCTTTCTTGCAGACCCGTCCGTCATGGACGCCATGTTGGACGGGGACGGCGCCGCACACGGAAACGTGAACGGTCACGGGTTCGAAACCTGCAACGATCTCCAAGCCGTGGCCATGGCCCACGAGGCGGAAATCGCTCAGGTGGTGCAATGGCTGAAGTCCCGTTGGGGCAACGGCCAGATGACCGGTTCGGGCAGTGCTGTCTTTGCAAGAGAAACCGTTGCGAACGCGCCTTTGATGGCGACCGCCTCGGGCCAAAGCCTGCTTCAGGCCAAGCCCGAACAGTGGGAGGCGCGTTGGTGTCGGAGCTTGGTGCAGCACCCCCTGGTGCAGCAGCTGGGCTGAACACAGTCAGGGGTCCAGGCCCTTGCAAGGTTGAAGGGTGTGGCGCAAGCCGCATCCGGTGTAGGGGAGTCGCCAAGTTGGTTAAGGCATCGGATTTTGATTCCGACATGCGAGGGTTCGAGTCCTTCCTCCCCTGCCAAAGCTTCTGATCCGCCGGAGAACTTCCCCGTGCTTTTCAACACCGTCCTGTTCACCGGCAACGCCAACCCCAGGCTGTCGCAGGAAATTGCCACCCACCTGGGCGTCGAACTCGGCAAGGTGCACGTGGGCCGTTTCTCCGACGGCGAGGTCACCGTTGAAATCCAGCAGAACGTCCGCGCCCGCGACGTCTTCGTGGTGCAGCCCACCTGCGCGCCCACGAACGAGAACCTGATGGAACTCCTCATCATGGTCGATGCCTTGAAGCGCGCCAGCGCGCGCCGCATCACCGCCGTGATCCCCTATTTCGGCTACGCGCGGCAGGACCGTCGCCCCCGCAGCACGCGCGTGCCTATCAGCGCCAAGGTGGTGGCCAACCTGCTGGAAACCGTGGGCGTTGAGCGCGTGCTCACCATGGACCTGCATGCCGACCAGATCCAGGGCTTCTTCGATATTCCGGTCGACAACATCTACGCCTCGCCGGTGTTGCTGTCCGACCTGAAGAGCAAGAACTACAAGGACTTGGTCGTCGTGTCGCCCGACGTAGGCGGTGTGGTGCGCGCGCGCGCCTTGGCCAAGCAGCTCGGCTGCGACCTGGCCATCATCGACAAGCGCCGGCCGGCAGCCAATGTGTCCGAGGTGATGCATGTGATCGGCGAGATCGAAGGCCGCAACTGCGTGATCATGGACGACATGATCGACACCGCCGGAACCCTGTGCAAGGCCGCCGAGGTGCTCAAGGAACGGGGCGCCAAGAGCGTGTATGCCTATTGCACCCACCCCATCCTGTCGGGCCCGGCGGTCGAGCGCATCGCCAGCAGCCAGATGGACGAGGTCGTCGTCACCAACACCATTCCCCTGTCTGCTGATGCGGCTGCCTGCGGCAAGATTCGCCAGCTCTCAGTGGCCTTCCTGTTCGCCGAAACGATCCGCCGCATCAGCGACGGTGAATCGGTGACTTCCCTGTTTGCGGAGCAGAACAACAACTTCTGATCCTTCCCCATTCGGCGTGGAGCGGCCCATCCGGGGCGCTGCATACCGATACCGCCGACCTCAAGGGCAACCGCCCCCAAGGTCTTTTTCCTTCGAAGCCTGGTCGCGGGCTTCGAGCTCTACTTGGAGTCATTCATGAAATTCGTCGCCTTTGAGCGCACCCTGCAGGGGACCGGAGCGAGCCGCCGCCTGCGCAACGCCGGCAAGGTGCCCGGTATCGTCTACGGTGCCGGTGAGCCCTCGATGATCGAACTCGATCACAACGCGCTCTACCACGCCCTCAAGAAGGAATCCTTCCACTCGTCCATCCTGGACATGGAACTGGCCGGCAAGGAACAAAAGGTCCTGCTGCGCGACTTCCAGATGCACCCCTGGCGCCAGCAGGTGCTGCACATCGACTTCCAACGCGTGGACGAGACCACCCGTTTGCGCAAGAAGGTGCCGCTGCACTTCGTGGGCGAGGAGAATTCGCCGGCCGTCAAGACCGACAAGTGCGTCGTGTCGCACGTGGCCACCGAAGTGGAAATCGAGTGCTTGGCCGTGGCCCTGCCCGAGTACATCAGCGTCGATCTGTCGAACCTGGTGCGCGGCAAGTCCCTGCACGTGTCCGATATCGTGGCTCCTGAGGGCGCCAAGATCGTGCGTCACGGCAGCCTGAACCCGGTGATCGTGTCCGTGGCCGAACCCAAGGCCGAGGAAGAGATCGTCACCGCCGCCGCACCTGCGGCCGCGCCTGCCAAGGGCAAGGGCAAGAAGGACGAGAAGCAGAACAAGAAGTGATCGCGGCGGCTTCGGCCGAAGAGCGAACCGCTTGTGGTTCATGCATGCGAAGGGGCACTGCGGTGCCCCTTTCTCATTTCCTGAGCCGGTCTTTGGCATGGCCTCGGGTCCACCCCAACCCCTATTCGGCTCACACCCAGGAGCGTGCCGCGCGGATGGCCTGCGGCCCTGGCGGCCCGGATAATCCGACCCATGATCCGCCTCATCGTCGGCCTGGGCAACCCAGGCCCTGAATACGAAGACACCCGACACAACGCCGGCTTCTGGTGGGTCGACGAAGCCGCTCACCGCCTCAAGGCCAGGCTCTCGCCGGACAAGGCCTACTTCGGTGAGGTCGCTCGAGTGAACGCGCCGCTGGCCGGTGTCGATGGCCCGGTTTGGCTGCTGCAGCCGCAAACCTACATGAACCTCAGCGGCAAGTCCGTCGGCGCGCTGGTCCGGTTCTTCAAGATTCCTCCCGAGTCGGTTCTGGTCGTGCACGACGAACTCGACCTGCTGCCCGGTCAGGTCAAGCTCAAGCAGGGTGGCGGGTCGGCCGGGCACAACGGCCTGAAGGACATCACAGCCCAATTGGGCACGCCCAACTACTGGCGGCTGCGCCTGGGCATCGGCCACCCAGGCGACCGCGCCGAGGTGGCTGCCTTTGTGCTGCGCAAGCCACCCGCTTCCGAGCGCGACCTGGTGCAGCAGGCCATGGACAAGTCACTGCAAGCCCTTGAGCCGATGCTCTTGGGCGATATGGAAAAGGCCGGTCGCGTGGTGCACGCGCAGCCGCCCCGGCCCAAACCACCAAAACCGCCCGAACCACCGAAATCGCCCTCAGATCAGGGACCGGGGGTCAACCCCGACGCCAACCCCACTGCTCCGGCCTGAACCCATGCGCCCAGCTGCCTTGCACCTGCCTGGCCTGCCTGGCCTGCTGCTCGTGCAGCAACTGCTGCTGCCAGGCCTGCTCACAGCGGTGACCCTGCCGGCGCGGGCCGCCACCGACACGGGCCCTACCAGCGTCGGGGCCGTGTTCCGGTGTGAACCGGCTCCCGGCTCACCGTCGGTGGCGGTCTACAGCGACCAGCCCTGCCCCCGGGGCCAGCCCGTGCACACACAAGACCCCCGAACCCGAGATCAGCAACGAGCCGCGGCGGAGCGCGCTCAGGATGAAGCGCGATGGGCCCAAGGCATGGCGCGTCAACGCGCCCAGGATGAACGCCTGCATGCGGCGCGGCCGCAGGCTCAGCCCAGCGTGATCGGCAAAGAAAAGGTGGACATCACCCGCAACGCGCGAAGCCAGGCGCTGCGCGAGGCCGAGCTCAGGCGGATGGCGCGCCCCCACCATCGGCAGTCGGCGAAGCCGCCAATGCCTTAGCCTCCTGCTGCAGGCGCCGGTAGCGTGCCCACAGCGAGGCCTGGTCGTCCTTCACCAAGGGGTTCAGGGGGATGCAGTCCACTGGGCACACTTGGCGGCACTGGGGCTCTTCAAAATGGCCGACGCACTCGGTGCATCGTTGGGGGTCGATGTCGTAGTGTTCCTCGCCCATCGAAATCGCGTCGTTCGGGCACTCGGGCTCGCACACATCGCAGTTGATGCACTCGTCGGTGATCATCAGCGCCATGGTCAGACCCCGCCTACACGCCGCCCTGGGCGGATGCGCCGCCTTCGCGCGCGAGCTTCTTGTCCTGCAAGCGCTGCAGCACCGGCTGTGCCACAAACTTGCTCACATCGCCGCCCAGCATCGCAATCTCGCGCACGAAGGTGCCGCTGACGAATTGGTAGGCGTCGCTGGGCGTGAGAAACAGCGTTTCCACATCGGGCATCAACTGCCGGTTCATGCCCGCCATCTGGAACTCATATTCGAAATCGCTCACCGCGCGCAACCCGCGGACCACCACGCTCGCGCCCTGCCCCACCACGAAGTCGCGCAAGAGGCCGTCGAAGGACAGCACCCGCACATGCGGCCAGGCGGCGCAGGCCTCTTGCGCCATCGCCAGGCGTTCCTCAAGGCTGAACAGCGTGCGCTTGTGATGTCCGGCGGCCACGGCCACGATCACCGAGCTGAACAGCCGTGCAGCGCGCCGCATGAGATCCACATGGCCCAAGGTCATGGGGTCGAAGGTGCCGGGGTAGACGGCGGTCACGCCGTGGTTGGGGTTCATGTCAGGCTGGCCTCGCGACAGGTCCACAGATGGGCATGCACCGCACCGGCCTTCAAATGGCGGTGCAGATGCAAGCCCGGAGCTTGCAAGTCCGATTGTGCCGGGGCTTCCAGGTACAGCCAGCCCCTCGCGCCCAGCAAGGGTATGGCAGCGCGCCACGCAGCCTCGAAGAGGTCATTTTCGAAGGGAGGGTCCAGCAGAATGAGGTCGAAGGCCTTGGGCGCGGCCACTCGATCCATCCACTGCAGCGCGTCGCCAGCCACCACCTGCACCTGTGTGGCCCTCAGACGTTGAGCCGTGTCGCCCAGAGAGCGTGCCAAGGTCTTGTCGGACTCGATCATCACCACGGGCTGCGCCCCGCGCGAAGCCGCTTCGAATCCCAAGGCACCACTGCCGGCAAACGCATCCAGCACGGCCCAGCCGCTGAGGTCTTGTCCCAACCAATTGAAGAGCGTTTCGCGGACGCGGTCCGGCGTAGGCCGCAGGCCAGGCCGGTCGGCCACCGACAGCTTGCTGCGCTTCCACTGGCCGCCGATCAGGCGCACCTCACCGGGCGCAGCGCGGTGCTTCAAAGCCGCACCGGCACGCCGCGCGCGGCCATCAGGGCCTTGGCCTGCGCCACCGTGTGTTGCCCATAGTGGAAGATGCTGGCAGCCAGCACCGCGTCAGCGCCGCCCTTTTGCACGCCATCCACCAGGTGCTGCAGCTCACCCACGCCACCGGAGGCGATCACCGGTACGGGCACGGCATCGCTCACCGCACGCGTGAGGTCAAGGTCAAATCCGATCTTGGTGCCGTCGCGGTCCATGCTGGTCAGCAGGATTTCACCGGCGCCGAACTCGGCCATCTGCCGCGCCCAGGCCACGGCGTCGAGCCCCGCATTCTTGCGGCCACCGTGGGTGTACACATCCCAACCAGGGCCGCGCGCGGCCTCGTCGGCACCCTGACGGCGCTTGGCGTCGATGGCCACCACGATGCATTGGGCTCCGTACTTGTCGGACGCCTCGCGGATCACCTCGGGCCGCGCCACGGCAGCTGAGTTGAAGCTGACCTTGTCAGCGCCTGCATTCAGCAGCCGCCGCACATCCTCCACTGCGCGCACGCCGCCACCCACGGTCAGCGGGATGAAGACCTGCGAGGCCACCGCCTCGATGATGTGAAGGATCAGGTCACGCCCGTCGCTGGTGGCGGTAATGTCCAGAAAGGTGAGTTCGTCGGCACCTTGCTCGTTGTAGCGCGCCGCGATTTCCACCGGGTCGCCGGCATCGCGCAGTTCGACGAAGTTCACGCCCTTGACGACACGACCGCCCGTCACATCCAGGCACGGGATGATGCGCTTGGCCAGCATCAGCGGCCCCGCTCAGCCATTGAGTTCGTCCGCCCGCGCCTGCGCCGCTTTGAAATCCAGGGAGCCGGTGTAGATGGAGCGGCCGCAGATCACGCCCTCCACGCCATCGGACTCGACCGCGCACAGCGCCTCGATGTCGGCCAGGTTGCTCAGCCCACCCGAGGCGATCACCGGAATCGTCAGGGCTTGCGCCAGCCTCACCGTGGCGTCGATGTTGATGCCGGTGAGCATGCCGTCGCGTCCGATGTCGGTGTAGATGATGCCCTCGACGCCATAGTCCTCGAACTTCTTGGCCAGGTCGACCACTTCGTGGCCGGTGAGCTTGCTCCAGCCATCGGTGGCCACCTTGCCGTCCTTGGCATCCAGGCCCACGATGATGTGACCGCCAAAGGCACTGCAGGCGTCCTTCAGGAACCCCGGGCTTTTCACCGCAGCGGTGCCGATGATCACATAGCTGATCCCGTCGTCCAGGTAACGCTCGATGGTGTCCAGGTCGCGGATGCCACCGCCCAACTGCACCGGAATGTCGTCCCCCACCGCGCGCAGGATGGACTTCACCGCCCCTTCATTGACCGGCTTTCCGGCAAAGGCGCCGTTGAGGTCCACCAGGTGCAGCCGGCGTGCGCCGGCATCCACCCAACGGCGCGCCATGGCCGCCGGGTCTTCCGAGAAGATGGTGCTGTCGTTCATGTCGCCTTGCTTGAGGCGCACGCAGTGACCGTCCTTGAGGTCGATGGCAGGGATCAGCAGCATGGCTGGTCAGGGGTTCCAGTGAAGGAAGTTGCGGTAGAGCTGAAGGCCGTGGTCGGCACTCTTCTCGGGGTGGAACTGGGTGGCAAAAATGTTATCCCGCGCCACCGCGCAGGACAAGCGGACACCGTAATCCGTATGGGCCGCCGTGTGTTCGGCTTGCGCAGGGTCAGCCCAATAACTGTGTACGAAGTAGAACCAGGCCCCGTCCGGCACCCCATCCCACATCGGGTGGCGTGGCCAGGTAGCGTCTCCGCGGCCGCCAGCCTCACCCGTCTGCCAGGCCTGGTTCCAGCCCATCTGGGGCACCTTGTAGCGGCTGCCGTCGCCCTGGCGCAGGCCCTCCAGTCGGAAGCGCTTCACACGCCCGGGGATCAGGCCCAGCCCCGGGGTGTCCTGTTCCTCACTGTGGTCCAGCAGCATCTGCATGCCCACGCACACGCCCATCAGCGGCTTGGTGGCCGCAGCCTGCAGCACTGCCTCACGCAGGCCGGTGCGCTGCAATTCACGCATGCAGTCGCGCATGGCACCCTGGCCGGGCAGCACCACCCGCTCAGCCGTCTTCACCACGGCGGGGTCGGACGTGACCACCACCTGGGTGTTGGAGCCGGCGGCCACATGCTGCACCGCCTGCGACACCGATCGCAGGTTGCCCATGCCGTAATCGACGATGGCGACAGAACGGGCCATGAAGTTTTCAGAGCCCGCGGCTCAGAGGCTGCCCTTGGTCGAGGGAATCACACCGGCCATCCGCGGGTCCAGTTCCAAGGCGGCACGCAGCGCCCGGGCAAAGGCCTTGAAGATCGTCTCGCACTGGTGGTGCGCGTTGTCGCCCTGGAGGTTGTCAATGTGCAGCGTCACGCCGGCGTGGTTCACGAAGCCCTGGAAGAACTCGTAGACCAGTTGGGTGTCCAGCGTGCCGATCATCCCGGACTTGAAGTCCACCCGCATATGCAGACCAGGGCGGCCCGAAAAGTCGACCACAACGCGGCTCAAGGCCTCATCCAGCGGCACGTAGGCGTGGCCGTAGCGGCGGATGCCCTTCTTGTCACCCACGGCCTGGGCAAAGGCTTGACCCAGCGTGATGCCCACATCTTCCACGGTGTGATGACCGTCAATGTGCAGGTCGCCCTGAGCTTCGATCTTCAGGTCGATCAGGCCGTGGCGCGCGATCTGCTCGAGCATGTGGTCAAAGAAGCCGATGCCCGTGTGAAGTTGTGCGGCACCACTGCCATCGAGATCGATGCGCACGCGGATGTCGGTTTCGCTGGTGCGGCGGTGCACCTCGGCGATTCGGGCGTTCATGGTCGGCTTTCTTGGAGGGCGGCTTCGAAAGCCGCAAGCAGGAGTGTATTTTCTTCCGGCGTGCCCACGGTGATGCGCAAGCATCTTGCCAACAGGGGGTGCAGGCCACTGACGTTCTTGATCAGCACCCGGCGCGCCCGGATACCGGCAAACACGCGCGCCGGGTCGCAGCCCTCGGGCAAACGCACCAGCACCATATTGGCCTGGCTGTCGAAGACACGAACGCCGGCGTGCCGCGCCAGCGCGCCCATGACGCGCGAGCGTTCGCGGCGGACGATGTCGGCCTGGCGCGCGTACTCGTGGGCATGCTCCAGGGCAAAAAGGGCCGCTTCGGCGTTGAGCACGCTGACGTTGAAGGGCGGGCGCAATTTGTCGAGTTCACGCACCAGGGCCGAGCGCCCCATCAGGTAGCCGATGCGCACGCCGGCCAGGCCGAACTTGCTCATGGTGCGCATGATGAGCACATGCTCATGGGCTTGCAGCCAGGGCATGGAGTCGCGCTGGGCAAAAGGCTGATAGGCCTCGTCCATCACCACCAGGCCCGGCGCAGCCTCGATGATGCGCTCGATCGCGGCAGGGTCCCACAAGTTGGCGGTGGGGTTGTTCGGGTAGGCCAGCCAAATCAGCGCGGGCTGGTGCTGCTCAATGGCGGCCAGCATCGCCGGCAGGTCGAGTTCGAAATCCGCCGTGGTGGGCACACCCACGAAGCGCACACCCTGCAGCCTGGCGCTCATTTCGTACATCACGAAGCCTGGCAGTGGAGCCATGATCACATTGCCGGGCACGTCCAACGCCAGGGTCAGCAGGCTGATGAGTTCATCCGAGCCGTTGCCCAGCATCAACTCGCAACCCTCGGGCATGCGGGCATGGACCGCCAAGGCACGCTTGAGGTCTTCGTTGCGCTCGGCCGGGTAGCGGTTGAGCGCCACCTCGGCCAGGCGCTCGCCCAGGGCACGACGCAGCTCGGCGGGCAGGCCGAAGGGGTTCTCCATGGTGTCGAGCTTGACCAGGCCCGCGCTGGGCTGCACCGCATAGGCGTGCAGGCCCTGCACATCGGGGCGCAGAAGCCCGGCCATGCGGTCAATCAGGCGACGGCTCATCGTCTGAGCCTCATCTCGGCGGCCTGCGCATGCGCCTGCAGGCCTTCGCCATAGGCCAGCTCGGCCGCCACGCGTCCCAGGGTCTGGGCACCGGCTTCGCTGACCTCGATCAGGCTGCTGCGCTTTTGAAAGTCATAGACGCCCAAAGGTGAGCTGAAGCGAGCGGTGCCGCTGGTGGGCAGGACATGGTTGGGCCCGGCACAGTAGTCACCCAGGCTCTCGCTGGTGTAGGCGCCCAGAAAAATGGCCCCGGCATGCTTGAGCAGGGGCTCCCAGCGATGGGGGTCGCGGCTGCTGACCTCCAGGTGCTCGGGGGCCAGGCGGTTGCTGATGGTGCAGGCCTCTTCCATCGACCTCGTGTGGATAAGGGCCCCTCGGCCCTGCAGCGAGGCGCGGATGATGGCCGCGCGCGGCATGCCGTCGATCAGCCGGTCGATCTCGCGGTGCACCGCATCGATGTAGGCCGCATCCGGGCACAACAGAATGCTCTGCGCCAGCTCGTCGTGCTCGGCCTGGCTGAAGAGATCCATGGCCACCCAGTCGGGCGGCGTGCCGCCGTCGGCCAGCACCAGGATCTCGCTGGGCCCGGCGATCATGTCGATGCCCACCGTGCCGAAGACACGCCGCTTGGCACTGGCCACATAGGCATTGCCCGGCCCAGTGATCTTGTCCACCTTGGGCACCGTGGCGGTGCCGTAGGCCAAGGCCGCCACGGCTTGTGCGCCACCAATGGTGAAGGCGCGCGTGACGCCGGCCACGTGGGCCGCGGCCAACACCAGGGTGTTGCGCTCGCCGCGCGGCGTGGGCACCACCATGATGATCTCGCCCACGCCAGCCACGTGGGCCGGTACGGCATTCATCAGCAGCGAAGACGGATAGGCCGCCTTGCCGCCGGGCACGTAGATGCCCACGCGGTCCAGGGGCGTGACCTTCTGACCCAGCAGGGTGCCGTCTTCATCGCGGTACTGCCAGCTCTGGCCATTGGCCTGCAACTGGCGCTCGTGGTAGCGGCGGATGCGCTGCGCGGCCTGCTCCAGCGCCGAACGCTGGGCCGGCGTGATCGCCTCGAAGGCGGCTGCGAAGTCCTCGGCCTTGAGCTCAAGGGCCGACATATCCGGCACATTCAGGGCGTCAAACCTTGCGGTGTATTCCAGCACCGCCGCGTCGCCCCGCGCGCGCACGTCGGCCAGGATCGCCGCCACTCGCTGCTCGATCGCCTCGTCCTGCTCATCGCTCCAATGCAGCAGCGCCTCGAAGCGGGCTTCGAAGTCGGGCTGCGCGGTGCTCAGGCGGTGGATCGGGGTCTTCATGTTCAGCGGTGATCGATGGCCGACTCCACCGCTTGAATCAGCGGCGCGATGGCGTCGACCTTGGTCTTGAGCGCGGTTTGGTTGACCACCAGGCGCGAGGAGATCGGCATGATCGTCTCCACCTCCACCAGGTGGTTGGCCTTGAGCGTGCTGCCGGTGGACACCAGGTCCACGATGGCATCAGCCAAGCCCGTCAGGGGTGCCAATTCCATCGAGCCATACAGCTTGATGAGGTCCACGTGCACGCCCTTGTCGGCAAAGTGCTGCCGCGCCACCTGGGTGTACTTCGTGGCCACGCGGATACGAGATCCCTGCTTCACGGCGGCCGCATAGTCGAAGTCATCGCGTACGGCCACGCTCATGCGGCAGCGGGCGATCTTCAGGTCCAAGGGCTGAACCAGCCCACCTCCACCATGCTCGAGCAGGACGTCCTTGCCGGCCACCCCCAGGTCGGCGCCCCCGTACTGCACATAGGTGGGCACATCGGTGGCGCGTACCAACACCACCCGCACATCCGCGCGGTTCGTGGGCAGGATCAGCTTGCGCGAGGTCTCAGGGTCTTCCAGCACCTCGATGCCCGCAGCGCGCAGCAGCGGCAGCGTCTCTTCGAAGATGCGTCCCTTGGAAAGGGCCAATGTGATCATGTTGTGTGTGTCGCTTGCGGCAAGGCAGCTTGAGGCGGCTTCAGACGGGTGGGCCTTTGATGCGTTCGATGTCCGCACCCAGTTCCCGCAGCTTTCGCTCCATGCGGTCGTAGCCGCGGTCCAGGTGGTAGATGCGCTGCACCAGGGTCTCGCCCTCGGCCACCAGTCCGGCGATCACCAGGCTGGCCGATGCCCGCAGATCGGTGGCCATCACCTGCGCGCCCGACAGACGCGGCACCCCATGCACCACGGCGGTGTGCCCGTCGACCACGATGTTCGCACCCAGACGAACCAACTCGTTGACGTGCATGAAGCGGTTTTCGAAGATGGTCTCGGTCACCGTGGCCGATCCCTCGGCGATGCAATCCACCACCATGAACTGCGCCTGCATATCGGTGGGAAAGGCCGGGTACTCGCTCGTGCGGAACCCCACCGCCTTGGGACGGCCCTGGGCCTGAATCCGAATGCCCTCGGGGACGGATTCGATGCGCGCGCCGGCCTGGCGCAGCTTGTCGATCACGGCCTCCAGGTGGTCGGCCCTGGCGCCGCGCAGCAGCGCCTGGCCACCGGTAGCGGTTACGGCACACAGGAAGGTGCCGGCCTCGATGCGGTCGGCGATGATGTCGTGGCCCACACACCCATCATGGCCCGCACCGTCTGCAGTACCGGGCGCGTGCAGACGCTCCACGCCCTGAACCACGAGGCGCCGCGTGCCGATGCCCTGGATCTTGGCACCCATGGCCACCAGCAGCTCGGCCAAGTCAGTGACCTCTGGCTCCTGCGCAGCGTTGTCCAGCACGGTTTCACCTTCGGCCAGCGTGGCGGCCATCAACAGGTTCTCGGTACCGGTGACCGTCACCATGTCGGTGGTGATGCGGGCACCCTGCAACCGGCCGCTGGGCGTGGGCACACGGGCTTCGATGTAGCCGTGCGCCACGTTGATCTCCGCACCCATGGCCTGCAGGCCCCGGATGTGCTGGTCCACTGGCCGCGATCCGATCGCACAGCCGCCGGGCAAGGACACGCGCGCGCGCCCGCCGCGGGCCAGCAGGGGCCCCAGCACCAGGATGGACGCGCGCATCGTCTTGACCATCTCGTACGGCGCCTCGGGCTTGTCCAGGGTTGCCGCATTCAGGTGAAGTTCGGTCGACTCGGGCTCAGGTCTTTGAAGCTGCACGCCCATATGGCGCAGCAGCTTCATCATGGTGGAGACGTCCTGCAGGTGCGGCACATTGCGCAGCACCACGGGCTCGGCCGTCAACAGCGCCGCACACAACTCGGGCAGGGCGGCATTCTTGGCCCCGGCGATGCGCACCTCACCCTGTAGCGTTCGCCCGCCGCGGATCAGCAGTTGGTCCATGTTTCAGCCCGTCAATCAGCCCTGCGCCTGCCACTCGGCCGGCGTGAGCGTCTTCATCGACAGGGCATGAATCTGTTCGCGCATGCGGTCGCCCAGGGCGGCATACACGCGCTGGTGGCGGGCCACGCGGGACCTGCCCTCAAACTCGGCGGAGACGATCGTGGCGAAGAAATGCCGGCCGTCGCCTTCGACTTCCAGATGCTCGCAGGGAAGGCCGTGCGCGATGTAGGTGCGCACCTCTTGGGGCGTGGGGTCTGCCATGGTGCGCCGATTGTATCGACCGGGGGTTAACCCGAGCCCACGTCCGGATCAGGCCCGAATCTTGTAGCCCCGCGCCAGCAGGCGCAGCGCCACGCCGGCCACCAGCACAAACGCTGTTCCCACCACGGCCAGGCTGAACCAGGGCGACACGTCGGACTGGCCGAAAAAGCCGCGTCGGAAACCGTCGATCATGTAGAAGAAGGGGTTGAAGTGGCTGACCGTCTGCCAAAAAGCTGGCAGGGAGTGGATGGAATAGAACACGCCGGCCAGAAAGGTCATGGGCATGATGATGAAATTCTGAAAGGCCGCCATCTGGTCGAACTTCTCGGCCCACAGGCCGGCGATCAGCCCCATTGAGCCCAGCAGGCCCGAACCCAGCACCGCGAAGGTGATGATCCACCAAGGCTCCACGAAAGACACCGGCACGAATGCCGCGGTCACCAAGAACACGCCCAAGCCCACCGCCAGGCCGCGCACCATCGAAGCGCCCACATAGGCCGCAAACCACGCCCCGTGCGACAAAGGCGTGACCAACAGGAACACGAGGTTGCCCGTGACCTTGCTTTGGATGAGGGAACTGCTGGTGTTGGCAAAGCTGTTCTGCAGCACGCTCATCATCACCAAGCCCGGCAGCAGGAAGCCGGTGTAGCCCACCCGCTCGTAAACCTGCACATGGTCCTCCAGCACATGGCCGAAGATGAGCAGGTACAGCAGTGCGGTCAGCACCGGTGCGCCGATGGTCTGGAAGCTGACCTTCCAGAAGCGCAGCACCTCCTTGCGGAACAGGGTGCCCGCACCCTCAAGCGAAAACCCGCTGCTCATGCCCGCACCCCGTTGGTCTGGGAGCCGCCGGCCTGAGCGGGGTTCTGCATGATCTCCAGGAACACGTCCTCCAGATCAGCGCGGCCTATTTCCAAATCTTCCACCCGCACACCGCCTTCACGCAGGCGCTTGAGCAAGCCCTCCACCTCCTCGGCATGGTGGGCCTGCAATTGCACGCTGCGCCCCGTCACGCGCGCCTGCACGGCCAGATCGGGCGGCAGGGCCTGGTCGGTCTTGAACCGCAGCATGGTGCTGGCGGTGCCGGCCAAGAGGTTCTCCGTGCGGTCCAGTGCCACGATGCGACCCTTCTTCAGCATGGCGATCCGATGGCACAAGGCCTCGGCCTCTTCCAGGTAATGCGTGGTCAGCAGCACCGTGTGGCCTTCCTTGTTCAGGCGTGAGATGAAGTGCCATAGGGTCTGGCGCAGCTCCACGTCCACGCCGGCGGTGGGTTCGTCCAGCACGATCACAGGCGGACGGTGCACCAGGGCCTGGGCCACCAGCACGCGTCGCTTCATGCCGCCCGACAGCTGGCGCATATTGGACTTGGCCTTGTCGGCCAGGCCCAAACCCTCCAGCAGTTCATCGATCCACGCATCGTTGTGGCGCACGCCGAAGTAGCCACTTTGGATCACCAGCGTTTCGCGCACGCTGAAGAAGGGGTCGAAAACCAATTCCTGCGGCACGATGCCCAACGCCTTGCGCGCGCTGGCGTAGTCCTCGACCACGTCGTGCCCCATCACGCTCACGCGCCCGGCACTGGCCCGCGCCAGGCCAGCCAGCACGCTGATCAGCGTGGTCTTGCCCGCGCCGTTGGGGCCCAACAGCCCAAAGAACTCGCCGGACTCGATCTGGAAGGACACGCCATCCAAAGCCTTGAGCGAGCCGCGTGCGCCGGAGTAGGTTTTCTCGACGCGATCGAAGATGACGGCTGACATGCCGGCATTCTAGGAAGACGCGCGCATCAGCGCTGCGGCAGTGCCGATGCCGCACAAGGGGGGCACAGCTCGGCCATGGCCTGCCGTCTGTGCGCCGGCGGTGCGGCGGCCAGCCGCTTGACGGCCGCATGAAACCGACTGAAGTCGCGCCCCTCGAGTTCGAACAGCGCGACGAATGCCGGCACCCAATCCTGGTAGCTGCCATGCAGGGCCAAGGCGGCGTTGTTGAGCGTGCCCACCCAGGCGTCCAGGCGGCGGTCGCCCGGCCCATCCTGATCGCGCCACTGTTCGTAGCGCTCTCGGAACTGCGCCTGCAGCATCTGCTTGCGCTCCAACCGCGCTTCATCGGCCATGCGAGACCGGTACAGCGCCGCGAGTTCAGCCTTGTGTGCGCCCACCAGCGCATTGAATGCACGCCGCTGCGCCTGCCGCTGATGCCAGTGGCTCCACTCCTGGGCGCCGACCTGCGCCGATGAAGGGTGTGCCGCCCAATGGGCCAAGCCCAGGGTTTCGACCGCCGTGGCATAGCCTTCACTGAAGGCCATGTCCCCGGCCGCGTAGGCCACCTGATGGGCCAATTCGTGGAACAACAGGCGCGCCAGTTCAATCGGTGAGCCACGCGCAAAGGTGTTGAGCACCGGGTCACCGCCCAACCAGTTCGTCCAGCCCAGTGTGGAATAGGCCTGTACGCCGTAAACGTGCACCTCCCATCCCTGCTCCCTCAGGGCGCGCGCTTCCTGGTGGGCGCGCTCGGGGCTGAAATGGCCGCGGTACCCCACGCAGCCGGTGACCGGGTAGCACCAGGACTTCAAGTCGAGGGAAAGGGCCGGCGCGGCCACCACGTTCCACAACACGAAGGGGCGGCCCAGGTCGGCATAGCGTCGGTAGCTGGCGTTGTCCGGCAGGGCCAGTTCGCGGCTGGCGAAATGGCGCAGGGCCTGGGCCAGCTCCAGCCGTTCACGCAGGGGCTCGGGCGTGTCCGGGTCGGCCACCCAATCCTCGATGGGGCGCGCCGATTGCAACACGCTGAGATGGCCAGCCACTGACCGCGCCCAATGCGCAGGACTTGCCGCACAGGGCCAGGACGGCAGGCCCCACAGCAGCACGGCCACTGCAAGGGACAGGGCCACCCGGCCGGCCGATCCGTGCACGATGGGCCTTCACAGAGCCGTCAGTCGGCCCTGACCTCGACCAGACAATCGTAGAAGGTCGGCGCGCGCCCCAGGTCCGTCAAGCGCTGGTGCGTCACCTCGTTCACATTGGTGCCGCGCAGGCCCAGCTTTCGCCACCAAATGCCCAAGCCATTGACCACCCCGGGCCGCGCCCGCGTGCTCAGTCGCACGCGGCAGTGGTAGCGGCCCCGGTCGTTGAACACGCACACCGTTTGCCCGTCCTGAAGACCGCGCGGGGACGCATCGTCCGGGTGCATCTCCAACAGCGGCTCGCCTTCGATGTCGCGCAGGCTGCGCACGTTCACAAAGGTCGAATTCAGGAAGTTTCGCGCCGGTGGCGAAATCATCGCCAGTGGGTAGCGCTGCGCCAACTCGGGCGTGCTCACCGCACTTTCGTGGTTGGGGATGTAGTCGGGCACACCCCACTCCTCGCTGGCCACGCGGGCGCGGCCATGGGGCGTGGGAAAACCACCCGCAGCGAACGGCGCATCGGCCACGCCCAGCGGCTGCCAGCCCTGCTGCCGCAGGGCCTCGAAGTCGATGCCCTTGAGCGCGCCGCGAGCCAGGGCCTCGTCGTCATCCCGGAAACAGGGGTCGTCGAAACCCATGCGGGCAGCCAAGTCGCGAAAGATCTGCGCGTTGCTTCGAGCCTGCCCACGCGGGCGAACGGCGGGCTCATTGATCACCACATCGGTGTGCCCGTAGCTGGTGTGCACGTCCCAGTGTTCCAGCTGCGTGGTGGCCGGCAGCACATAGTCGGCGCAGTCGGCCGTGTCGGTCAGGAAGTGCTCCAGCACCACGGTGAACAGGTCTTCCCGCTGAAAACCGCGTACGACCTTGGACGATTCGGGCGCCACCGCCACCGGGTTGCTGTTGTAGACCACCACGGCCTCGATGCGCGGACCGAACCCGTGGCTGGACGGCCGCAGCAGGTCGTCGCCGATGGTGCTCATGTTGATGGTTCGCGTGGGTCGGCCGTTCAGCAAGTCAGGCCTTTGCAGCCAGGCGTCACGCCGAACCGGCGCAAACCAGCCGCTGCTGGACAGCAGCATGCCGCCGCCCGGGTGGCGCCAGGCACCGATCAGGCAAGGCAGCAGGGCCACCAGGCGCACGGCATTGCCGCCACCATGCACACGCTGCATGCCGTAGTTCAGCCGAATCGCCGCCGGCGCACCCAAGCCGCCGTGGCGTGCAGCGCCGTAGTCGTGCGCCAGTTCACGCAGGTCGTCCAGGGCCACGCCACACTCGGCCGCCGCACGCTCCAAGGTCCACGGCATGGCCTTCTCGCGCAACACCTCGAAACCGTCCAGGTGGTCGCGGATGTAGTCATGGTCCAGTTCGTTGCGCACGATCAGCTCGCGCGCCAGGGCCAGGGCCAGGGCCCCATCGGTGCCGGGTCGGATGGCCAGGTGCCGGTGGCACTTGTCGGCCGTCTCGGTGCGCCGGGGGTCGATGCACCACAGCTTGGCGCCCTGGCGCTTGGCCTGTTGCACGAAGGTCCAGAAGTGCAGGTTGGAGGCAATCGAGTTGCTGCCCCAGATCAGGATGAGCTTGCTCTGCGCGAAGTGCTCGGTGCGCATGCCCACCTTGCCACCGTAGGTCGCCGTCAGGCCGGCCGCGCCGGCGCTGGCGCAGATGGTGCGATCCAGCAGAGAGGCCCCCAGGCGGTGGAAAAACCGCGCGGCCATGCTTTCGCCCTGCACCAGCCCCATCGTTCCGGCATAGCTGTAGGGCAGGATGGCCAAGGGATCTCGGGCGGCAATGGCCCGGAGTCGGGCGGCAATGTCGTCCAGCGCCTCGTCCCAGGGCACGGCCACGAACCGCCCACTGCCCTTGGGGCCCATGCGTCGCAGGGGCTGCAGCACACGGTCGGGGTGTTCCACACGCTCCGCGTAGCGCGACACCTTGGTGCACAGTGCCCCGTGCGTCATGGGGTGGTCGGGATCACCCTGCAGCTTCACCACCCGATCGCCCTGCACCGACACCCGCATGGCACAGGTGTCCGGGCAATCATGGGGGCAGGCCGCCCGCACCGTGCGGATCGGCTGGGCGGCGGACGAGGGCGTGGACAGGCGGTCGGACATTTCGCCATGATGTCACAGCCGGTTTGGCGCTGCAGGCATAAACTGACGCAAACGGAGACCCGCATGAAGCTCATCGAATCGATCCTGGCCGACGTGCCGGCCATCACCGCCATCCGCCGCGACATCCATGCCCATCCCGAGCTGTGCTTCCAGGAGGTGCGCACCGCCGACGTGGTCGCCCAGGCCCTGCAGTCCTGGGGCATCGAAGTGCATCGCGGCCTCGGTACCACGGGCGTGGTGGGGACCATCCGAAACGGCAGCAGCCAGCGCGCCATCGGTCTGCGCGCCGACATGGACGCCCTGCCCATGACCGAACACAACCGGTTCCCGCACGCCAGCGTGCACCAGGGCAAGATGCACGCCTGTGGGCACGATGGCCATACCGCCATGCTGTTGGCCGCCGCCAAGCACCTGTCCCAGCACCGCCACTTTGACGGTGCCGTGCACTTCGTCTTCCAGCCGGCCGAAGAAGGCGGTGGCGGCGCGCGCGAAATGATCAAGGACGGCTTGTTCGAGAAGTTCCCCATGCAGGCCATGTTCGGCATGCACAACTGGCCGGGCATGAAGGCCGGTCAGTTCGCGGTGTGCGACGGTCCGATGATGGCCTCCAGCAACGAGTTCCACATCAAGATCGTGGGCAAGGGATCGCACGCGGCCCTGCCGCACAATGGCATCGACCCGGTGCCGGTGGCCTGCCAGATGGTGCAGGCCTTCCAGACCATCATCACGCGCAACAAGCGTCCAATCGATGCCGCCGTGATTTCGGTGACGATGATCCACGCCGGTGAGGCCACCAACGTGGTGCCCGACCACTGCGTCGTGCAAGGTACGGTGCGCACCTTCACCCTCGAGATGCTCGACATGATCGAGCGCCGCATGCACGAGATTGCGCAGCACACCGCGGCGGCCTTCGGCGCCACGGTCGAATTCAAATTCAGCCGCAACTACCCGCCGACGATCAACCACAAGGCCGAGGTCGCCTTCCTGCGCGAGGTGATGAAGGATGTGGTGGGCGAAGAGAACACCTTGAACTTCGAGCCCACCATGGGGGCCGAGGACTTCAGCTATTTCCTGCAGAAGGTGCCCGGCTCCTACTTCGTGATCGGCAACGGCGACGGTGACCACCGCACGCCCGGCCATGGCATGGGCCCCTGCACCCTGCACAACCCCAACTACGACTTCAACGATGAACTGATCGGCCCGGGTGCAAGCCTTTGGGTGCGGCTGGTGGAGCGCTGGTTGGCGCCGGCCTGAGGCTGCGGCTGAGGGCGCACGGGCAGCCGCCTCGCGGGGCCAAGGGCAGCCGCCGGATCCTCAGCGCAGCCGGTTCAGCAGGCCTGCCGTCGAGCCGTCAAGGCCCGACACATCACCACTGTCCAGGCGCGGCAGCAGTTGGTTGCACAGGGCCTTGCCCAGCTCCACCCCCCACTGGTCATAGGCGTTGATGCCCCACACCGCGGCGCTGGTGAACACGCGGTGCTCGTACATCGCCACCAGCGCCCCCAGCGCGTAGGGGTCCAGCCTCTCAAGAACGAAGGTGGTGCTCGGCCGGTTGCCGGGGAAGGTGCGGTGGCGCGCAATCACCTCAGGCGCCATGTCGGCCGACGCGGTGGGCGGCTTTTCCGTGGCAGCCTCGTCAGCCGTCTTGCCCAGCATCAGCGCCTGGCTCTGCGCCAGGCAGTTGGCCAGGAGCTTTCGATGCAGACCTGCGATTTCGTGCGTGGGCTGCTTCACCGCAATGAATTCCACCGGGATCACCTCGGTGCCCTGGTGCAGCATCTGGAAGTAGGCGTGCTGACCGTTGGTGCCCGGCTCGCCCCACACCACCGGGCTGGTGGCAAAGGGCAGGGTCTGGCCCTCGACGTCGACCGACTTGCCGTTGGACTCCATTTCCAACTGCTGCAGGTAGGCCGGCAGCCGACGAAGGCCCTGGTGGTAGGGGGCCACGCTGCGGCTGGCATAGCCCATGAAGTTGCGGTACCAAACGTCCAACAGGCCCAGTTGCAAGGGCAGGTTGTGTGGCGGGGGCGCCTGCAGGAAATGCAGGTCCATCTCATGCGCCCCGCGCAGGAAGGCACGAAAGCCTTCGGCACCCAAGGCAATCGCAATCGGCAAGCCGATCGCACCCCACATGGAGTAGCGCCCGCCCACCCAGTCCCAGAAGCCAAAGGTGGTGGTGATGCCGAAAGCCGCCGCCGCCTGGAGGTTGGTGGTCACGCCCACGAAATGCCGCGACACCTCGCTGCCGCCGTGGGCCAGGTACCAATCCTTGGCCGCCTGCGCATTGGCCAGGGTCTCCTGCGTGGTGAAGGTCTTGGAGGCCACGATGAAGAGCGTGGTGGCCGGGTTCAGGTGGCGCAAAACCGGCGCCAGGTCGTGGCCATCCACATTGCTCACGAAGTGAAAGCGCAACCCCGGGTGCACATGGGCGTCCAGTGCAGCCACCGCCATCTGCGGCCCCAGGTCGCTGCCGCCGATGCCGATGTTGACCACGTCGCGGATGCCACTGCGCGACACATCCCGCACCTGCTCGGCAAAGTCCAGCAGGCCATCGAGCACCCCATGCACCTCATCGGAATACGGACCCCGCCCACGCGGGGCGCGCAGCGCGGTGTGCAGCACCGCGCGTCCCTCGGTGGTGTTCACGGGCGCGCCGGCGAACATCGCGTCGCGCCGCTGGGCCACGCCGCAGGCCGCTGCCAGGTCAAACAGGCCGGCTCGAATCCGCTCGTCCCACAGGTTCTTGCTCAGGTCGGCAAAGACGGCCGGCGCCTGAAGGCTCAACCGTTCAAACCGTGAGGCATCGACCTCAAAGGCTTTGCGCAGGTCCAACAGGCGGGCCTCACCCGCAGCTTGCGCCTTCAGCGCAGCCCAGGCATCGGTGCGGTCGCCTCGAACGGTCGTCGCAAAGGCAGCGGTGGCGCTCATGTCGTGCACTCCGGAAACGGTCAGTGCGCCGCGCGCATGACCAAGGCGTCGAGCTTTTCGGCGTCCGCAGCAAAGGCGCGGATGCCCTCGGCCAGCTTCTCGGTGGCCATCGCATCGGCGTTCAAGGCATAGCGGAACGCCGCCTCATCCAGTTGCACGCGCTCCAGCATCAGAGACCGCGCGGCTTCTGCGCTCAGTCGCTGCTCCACAGGCGCATCGCTGGCCTGCAGGGCCGCCAGCAGTTCCGGGCTGATCGTCAGGAGGTCGCAGCCGGCCAGCGCCAGTACCTGCCCCACGTTGCGAAAGCTCGCGCCCATCACCTCGGTACGGATCCCGAAGTGCTTGTAGTAGTTGAAGATCTGCGCCACCGACCGCACGCCGGGGTCGTTCACGCCGGCCATCGCGGCTTCGTCCCAACCGGTACCCGCGCTCTTCTTGGCCCAGTCGTAGATGCGCCCCACGAAAGGAGAAATCAGCTGAACGCCCGCCTCCCCGCAGGCCACCGCCTGGCAGAAGGCGAACAGCAAGGTGAGGTTGCAGTGGATGCCCTCGCGCTCCAACTCCGCAGCCGCCTGGATGCCCTCCCAGGTGGCGGCGATCTTGATGAGCACACGGTCGCGCCCCACACCGGCGGCTTCGTAAAGCGACATGATGTCCCGGGCGCGCTGCACGGTGGCGGCGCGGTCGAAGCTCAGGCGCGCGTCCACCTCGGTGCTCACACGACCCGGCACCACCTTCAGGATTTCCAAGCCGAAGCGCACCAGCACACGGTCGATCACCTGCGGCAGCGGCAGCCCCGGATTCGCGGCCACCACCTCGGCCAACAGCGGCGCGTATTCCGGCTGCTGCACCGCCTTGAGGATCAGGGACGGGTTGGTGGTGGCATCGCGTGGCGCGAACTGCGCCAACTGCTTGAAGTTGCCGGTGTCGGCCACCACAGTGGTGTGGCGCTTGAGCTGTTCGAGTTGATTCATCCTGTGTTCCGTCGAATTGACCCGCGCATGAAACTCATGCATCATGCAAAGTGTAACTTTGTTACATCGCCGTGCTGAAGTGTCCGCATCACGCACGCCGGTGATGGGTTTGAGCGAGTCTTCATGTCCTTTGATCTGATTCTCTTCGGCGGCACGGGTGATCTGACCTGGCGCAAGCTGATGCCGGCCTTGTTCCAGGCCTGGCGCCACCACAAGTTGCCGTCCGACGGTCGAATTCTCGCTGTGGCGCGTGACGACCGCAGCGACGAGCAGTACCGTGCCTTCATCCGAGAGCGCTTCTTCGAAGTTGAGGCGGCCAAGCAACCCAGCCAAGAGGAGTTCGACCGGTTCTCAGCGCTGCTGCACTACCGGCGCATGGACCTGTCCAAGGCCAGTGACTACGAAGGGCTCAAGGGCTGGGTTGAGGCGCGCGGCGCCCGCACCGTGGTGCTGTTCCTGGCCACCAGCCCGCACCTGTTCCCGCAGATCTGCCAACAGTTGGGCACCGTCGGCCTGAACGGTCCGCATGTGCGCGTGGTGCTGGAAAAGCCCCTGGGCCACGATCTGCAGAGCGCACGAGAGATCAACCGCGCAGTGGCCAGCGCCTTCACCGAGCAGCAGGCGCTGCGCATCGACCACTACCTGGGAAAGCCCGCGGTGCAGAACCTGTCGGCACTGCGCTTTGGAAACGCCCTGTTCGAGCCCCTGTGGCGGCGCGAGTCCATCTCCAACATTCAGATCACCCTGGCCGAGAGCATCGGTGTGGGCACACGCGGCGACTTCTATGACCGCACCGGCGCACTGCGCGACATGATCCAGAACCATGCGCTGCAACTGCTGACCATGATCGCCATGGAGCCGCCACCGTCGAACGACGCCGACGCCATCCGCGATGAGAAGCTCAAGGTGCTGCGATCGCTCAAGCCCTTCACGGCCGACACCGTGGCACGCGACGTGGTGCGCGGCCAGTACCGCGCCGGCATGATCGACGGCCAGAAGGTGCCCGGCTACCTCGAAGAGGATAAGGTGCCCCCCGGCAGCCACTGCGACACCTTTGTTGCCCTGCGCACCGAGGTGCAGAACTGGCGCTGGGCGGGTGTGCCCTTCTACCTGCGCACGGGCAAACGCCTGGCCGCGCGCGAGGCGCAGATCGTGGTGAACTTCCGCCCGGTGCCACATCCCATCTTCCCCGGTGCGGCACGCGCCAACAAGCTCGTCATCAAGCTCCAGCCCGAGGACGGCTTGGAGTTGCACCTGCTGGCGGCCAAGGGTGGCTTGGGTCCCGGCGGCAGCGGCACCGAGCAGCTGTCGCCCGTGTCGCTGGACCTGGATTTCGACAAGGCCTTCCCCACTGACCGAATCGGTGCCTATGAGCGCCTGCTGCTGGACGCCCTGGCCGGACGACTCAACCTGTTCGTGCGCAGCGACGAGCAAGAGCAGGCCTGGCGCTGGGTTGAGCCCATCCTGCACCACTGGGCGCAGGACACCGAGGGCCCCCGACCCTATGTGGCGGGCAGCTGGGGGCCCCCCGCGGCCAGTGCCCTGGTCGCGCGCGACGGCCACGCCTGGTCCGAAGAGCAGTAGACAAGGGACACCCACCACCATGAGCCTCATCGACCGCATCCGCGCTTCCTTGCCCGCACTGCCACCGGCCGAGCAGCGCGTGGCCAAACTGGTGTTGGCCGACCCGCGCAGCTTCGCCAGCCTGCCGGTGGTGGAGTTGGCCGAGCGCGCCCATGTGAGCAAGCCCACGGTCGTGCGTTTTTGCCGCAGCGTGGGTTACGACGGACTGGCCGATTTCAAGCTCAAGCTGGCCGGAACGGTCAACGAGGGCGTGCCCTTCGTGCACCGTGCCGTAGACGAAGACGACAAGCCGCACGACATCGTCGTCAAGGTCATCGACAACTCGGTCAGCGCACTCTTGCGCTACCGCAACGAGGCGGCTGATCACGCCTTCGACCTGGCCATCGAAGCCCTCACCAAGGCTTGCCGCCAAAAGGGCCGCATCGAGTTCTACGGGGTGGGCAACTCGGGCATCGTGGCGCAGGACGCCCAGCACAAGTTCTTCCGCTTGGGCGTGACGGCCACTGCCATCAGCGATGGCCATGTGCAGGTGATGAGCGCCACCATGCTGGGCCCGGGCGATTGCGCGGTGATCATCTCGAACTCGGGCCGCAGCCGCGACCTGTTGGACGCCGAAGACATCGCCCACCGCAAGGGCGCCACCACCATCCTGATCACGGCCAGTGCCTCACCCCTGGCGCATGTGGCCAACGGGAGCAGTCGCCTGCTGCTGGCCGCCGACCACCCCGAAGACCATGACCGCTACAGCCCCATGGTCTCGCGCCTGTTGCACCTGACCATCGTCGACATCCTGACCACCGGCGTGGCCCTGCGGCTGGGGCCTGACATGCGCGGGCCGCTGCAGGAGATCAAGCGCAACCTCAGGGCGCGCCGCTACCTGCCGGGTTCGCGCTGAGGCCATCGACGCCGAAAAGGTCCGACACCCCGTACAGCGCCATCAGCGCCGCCAACTTGGCCGGCACGGCGTTGAGCTGCATCATCAGGCCACGTTCATGCACGCGGCGCCGGTACTGCAGCAGCACCGAAATCGCCGCCGTGTCCAGTTCTCGAAGCGGCGATGCGTCCACCTGGACCACCGGCCCCGGCGCCGATTGAAGCGCTTCCAGCAGGCCCCTCAAGGCTGCGGTGGCCTCCTGCATGGTCAACCGGGGTGGAAGCGAGATGTTCACGCCTTGGAGCCCGCGCCCTTGTTGCGCTCGGCCAGCTTGTTGATCAGCCCGTCAATGCCCGAGGCCGTGATTTCCTGAGCGAAGCTTGAACGGTATTGCTCGACCAGCCAGATGCCCAGCACGTTGAAGTCGTAGACCTTCCAACCATTGCCGGAGCGCTCCAGCCGGTAGTCGAGCTGGATAGGCTCTCCCCGGCCCTTGATCTCGGTGCGCACCACCACCTCGGCATCACCGGGGTTCGACCTCAGCGGCTTGAGCGAAATCGATTGGTCCTTCACCTGCGCCAGCGCACCCGAATAGGTGCGCACGAGCAAAGTCTTGAACTCTTCCTGCAGCCGCTTTTGCTGCTCCGGCGTTGCGGTTCGCCAGTGCCGGCCGACGGCCGAAGCGGTCATACGCTGGAAATTCACATGCGGCATCACCCGGTTGTCGACCAGCGCCATCACCCGGGCCAAGTCACCCCCCTGAATGGCCTTGTCGGCCTTGACGGTGTTGAGCACCTCGGTGGACAGCTCCAGGATGAACGCGTCCGGTGCCACCGCCGCCGAAGTGGCGGCCGTCGAAGCTGACTGAGCACGCGCCGGCGTGCCGTGCAGGGCCATCGCAGCCGACAGGGCGATCAAGGCACAGGCGGCCGTGGCCCTCACGAAGATGGAAAAGGGGAGATGGTGACCATCAGCCGATGGTCGGGTCAGGATCAGGGTCAGGCGGTTCATGTTCAATCGTCGCGCTCCAGCGCAGTCGTGGCGTCGTCTTGCTCCAACGGGGGTGGATTCCCATCGTAGACAAGATTGCGCCGGCGGGAGAGATAAGCGTCACGCACAAAGATGTATTTATCAAGCGCCACGGTGTCCAGCATGCGGGTGAAGGGCAGCGCGTCCGTGCGCGCATCCGTCAGGCGCAGGCCCAGCCAGCGCCATTTCTGCGGCGCATCGCTGGGAAACACCGCCGAGGTGTAGGCGGTGTCCAAGCTGAACGCAGCGGCATCGCGCAAGGTGGAAGGCCCGAAGAGCGGCAACACCACATAGGGACCCGCAGGCACGCCCCAACGACCCAGCGTCTGCCCGAAATCCTCGGTTTGCCGCTCAAGGCCCGCCTCGGTGGCGATGTCCAGCAGACCTGCCAGGCCAAACGTGGTGTTGATGCCCACGCGCAGGGTCATCTCCACCGCACGCGCACCCTTGCCCTGCAGCACCAAGTTCACGGCCGACCAGGCGTCCGACACATTGCCCAGCGCATTGCCCACACCCGCTCTCAGGGGCTTGGGCACCATCGACTCGTAGGCCTCGGCCACGGGCTTGATCAGCACGTGGTCCAGCACACCGTTGAAAAGGAACACCGCACGGTTGATCCCCTCAAGCGGATCATTGGCCGGCCCCGCCGGGGCAAACCGCCCCGCGGCCTTCAACAGCGCGGCCGCCATGGAGGCCTGTTGGGCCGTCGGCTGGGGGGCGGGTGCAGTCGTCGTTTGCTTCGGCTGTTCTGTCGGCTGTTGTGCCGGCTGTTGTGCAGCCGCTTGGGCCGTCGCCCATAGGGGTGCAGCCGCCAGTGCCAAGGCGATCAGCAGGGCACGCTTCATTTGGCAGCCCCCGAGCCGTCCGCGGCCTTGTTGAACAGGAACTGGCCGATCAGGTTTTCCAGGATCACCGCCGACTGGGTGGAGGTGATCACGTCGCCCGCCACCAGGTTTTTCTCGTCTCCACCGGGCTCGATGCCGATGAACTGGTCACCGAGCAGGCCGGAGGTGAGGATCTTGGCCGATGAGTCCCGCGGGAACTGAACACCCGGGTCCAACTCCATCGTCACCACACCCTGGAAGGTCTTGGGGTCCAAGCCGATGGTCTTCACACGGCCCACGGTCACACCGGCGCTGCGCACCGGTGCGCGCGGCTTCAGGCCACCGATGTTGTCGAAACGCGCGCTCACCATGTAGCCGTTGCGCTCGCCGAAGCTGGCCAGATTGGCGGCCTTCAACGACAGGAACAGCAGCCCGGCCAGGCCCAGCAGCACGAAGCAGCCGACCAGTACCTCGATTCCCTTCTTGCTCATCTTGCCTTCCTCATCACGCCCGTGCCACAGGCTTCAGGGCGTTGAAAACATCAAGGCGGTGAGCACGAAGTCCATGCCCAGCACCGAAAGCGACGAAATCACCACCGTGCGCGTGGTGGCGTAGGCCACGCCTTCCGGCGTGGCTTGGGTTTCGTGGCCCTGATACAGCGCCACGGCCGTGCAGATCACGCCGAACACGAAACTCTTGACGATGCCATTGCCCACATCGCGCCACACGTCCACGCGCGACTGCATCAGCGACCAGAAGTTGCCCGCGTCCAGACCGATCAGGCCCACCGCGACCGCCCAAGCACCCAAGATGCCGATGGCCGAAAACAGACCCGCCAACAACGGCATCGAGATCATGCCGGCCAGGAAGCGCGGCGCCAGCACGCGGCTGCGTGGGTCCACCGCCATCATCTCCATGGCCGAGAGTTGCTCGCCGGCCTTCATCAGGCCGATCTCGGCCGTCAGTGATGTACCGGCGCGGCCGGCAAACAGCAGCGCCGCCACCACCGGACCGAGTTCCCGCACCAAGGCCAGGTTCACGATCAGACCCAAGGACTCGGTGGCGCCATAGGTCACCAGCGCGTAGTACATCTGCAGCGCCAGCACGAAACCCACGGCCAGACCCGAGGCCAGGATGATCACCAGCGACCGGTTGCCGATGGCGTGGATCTGATGGACGACAAGGCCAAATCGCCTGAGCGCGGCCGGGCTGTGCCACAAGAGGTCGCGAAAGAAGAAGGCCGCATGGCCGAAGCCCTGCAGCACATTGAGCGCCGCAGCACCCAGCCTTTGGAGCCCGGAAACCGCTTGCACGATCAGGCCCTCACCTCGGCGTCCACCCCGAAGTCTGCCTCCAGGCTGGGCGCGGGGTAGTGGAACTTCACAGGGCCGTCGGGCTCTCCGCGCACGAACTGTCGCACTTCGGGGTCGTTCGAGCCCATCAGCTCGGCCGGTGTGCCCTGCGCCACGACGCGCCCACCGTTGGCCAGCAGCACCACGTGGTCACTGATGGCCATGCACTCGGGCACGTCATGCGACACCACCAGCGAGGTGCTGCCGGTGATGTCGTTGAGCTTGCGGATGAGGTTGGCAGCCACGCCCATGGAAATCAGGTCCAGCCCCGCAAAGGGCTCGTCGTACATGATGAGTTCAGGGTCCAGCGCGATCGCACGGGCCAGCGCGATGCGCCGAGCCATGCCCCCCGACACCTCGGAAATCTTCAGCCCGGCCGCGCCACGCAGGCCCACCGCGTGCAGCTTGAGCAGCACGATGTCGCGGATCATCGCCTCGGACAAATCGGTGTGCTCGCGCAGGGGAAAGGCCACGTTGTCGAACACCGTCAGATCGGTGAACAGCGCGCCGAACTGGAACAACATGCCCATGCGACGACGCAGACGCAGCAACTGCGCTCGGTCGCGTGCGCTCACCACCTCGCCGTCGAAGACCACGCGGCCATGGTCGGTGCCGTGGATCCCGCCAATCAACCGCAGCAAGGTCGTCTTGCCGCAGCCGGATCCGCCCAGGATGGACGTGACCTTTCCGCGCGGGAAGCGCAGCGAAATGTCGTTCAGGATGAGCCGGCTGGCGTCGTACCCGAAACTGACATGGTCGATCTCGATCAGGGCATCGGTCACCAAGGCGTGGTCGTCTCAAGAGGCAAACACAACATTGTGTCACGGGGCTCGAAAAAGTTCCGGGTTTCCCCGGATACACCCCGAAAGTCTGCCCTGAAGAACGGAATCAGCGCGGCAGGTCGGATGCACCCATGAGGAACTCGTCCACCGCACGCGCGGCTTGACGACCTTCGCGGATCGCCCACACCACCAGGCTCTGGCCCCGGCGCATATCGCCGGCGGCGAAAACCTTGGCGACATTGGTGGCATAGCCGCCGATGAAGTCGGTGCTGGCCCGGGCGTTGCCGCGGTTGTCCTTGTCCACGCCAAAACTGTCCAGGATGGAGGCCACCGGCGATACGAAGCCCATGGCCAGCAGCACGAGGTCGGCCTTCCACTCCTTTTCAGAGCCCGGCACCTCGACCATCTTGCCGTTCTTCCACTCCAGCTCGACCGTCTTGAGACCCTTCACCGAGCCCTTGTCCTTGCCGGTGCCGCCGATGAATTCCTTGGTCGCAATCGCGAATTCACGCTGGCAGCCTTCCTCGTGGCTGCTGGACGTGCGCAGCTTGTAGGGCCAGTAAGGCCAGGTCATCGGCCGGTCTTCCTCTTGCGGCGGCATCGGCATGAGTTCGAACTGCGTGACGCTGGCCGCGCCGTGGCGATTGCTGGTGCCCACGCAGTCGCTGCCCGTGTCACCGCCGCCGATCACGATCACATGCTTGCCGTCTGCACGCATCTGGTCCTTGAGCTTGTCGCCGGCCACCACCTTGTTCTGCTGGGGCAGGAACTCCATGGCGAAGTGCACGCCGTCCAGGTCGCGGCCGGGCACCGGCAGGTCGCGGCTTTGCTCGGCGCCGCCGCACAACAGCACCGCATCAAAGTCCTTCTGCAGTTGCTGGGGCGAGACGATGGTCTGCGCGTCATTGGTGACCCTGGAGTCCTTGGAGATGTCACCCACCAGCACGCTGGTGCGGAAGGTCACGCCCTCGGCCTTCATCTGGTCGACGCGGCGGTCGATGTGCGACTTCTCCATCTTGAAGTCGGGAATGCCGTAACGCAGCAGGCCGCCTATACGCGAATTCTTCTCGAACACCGTCACGTCGTGGCCCGCGCGGGCCAGTTGTTGCGCGGCGGCCAGCCCGGCCGGGCCAGAACCGATCACGGCCACCTTCTTGCCTGTCTTCACCTTGGGCGGCTGGGGCTGCACCCAGCCCTCCTGCCAGGCCCGATCAATGATGGCGTGCTCGATGGACTTGATGCCCACGGCGTCATCGTTCACATTCAGCGTGCAAGCGGCCTCGCAGGGGGCGGGGCAGATGCGGCCGGTGAACTCGGGGAAATTGTTGGTGCTGTGCAGCACCGTGATCGCATTCTTCCAATCGCCCTGGTACACCAGGTCGTTGAAGTCCGGGATGATGTTGTTGACCGGGCAGCCGCTGTTGCAAAACGGCGTGCCGCAATCCATGCAACGGGCGGCCTGCACCTTGGCCTGCTCATTGTTCAGGCCGATCACGAACTCCTTGTAGTTCTTGACCCGCTGAGCCACGGGCTCGTAGCCCTCTTCAAGCCGCTCAAATTCCAGGAAGCCGGTGACTTTTCCCATGGTAGATCCTTGAATCAAAACTTCACTTGGCCGGCGTCTTCTTGCCCACCGCTGCAGCCTTCTTGCCCGCCGCCGCTGCAGGCTTGGCAGCGTCTGCAGCCGGCGCTGCCCGCTTCGCGGCCAACTCCGTCAGCGCGCGTCGGTACTCGGTGGGGAACACCTTGACGAACTTCGAGCGCGACACCGCCCAGTTGTCCAGGATCTCCCGCGCCCGCAGGGAACCTGTCCAGCGGTGCTGCTGCTCGACCAGGGACTTCAGCAGGGCCTCATCGGCCTGGCCCTTGTGCATCGGGATGCCTTGGGCCTGCTGTTCGTCGGCGACCAGCACCTTCTCCAAGGTCACCATCGAGGTGTTACACCGCTTGGCGAATTGGCCATCTTCGTCATACACATAGGCCACCCCACCGCTCATGCCCGCGGCGAAATTGCGTCCGGTCTTGCCCAGGACCACCACCGTGCCGCCGGTCATGTACTCGCAACCATGGTCGCCCGTGCCCTCCACCACCGCCGTGGCGCCCGACAGACGCACCGCGAAGCGCTCACCGGCCACGCCACGGAAGAAGGCCTCACCACTGGTGGCCCCATACAGCACCGTGTTGCCCACGATGATGTTCTGCGTGGCGTCACCGCGGAAGTCGATGCTCGGACGCACCACCACACGGCCGCCCGACAGACCCTTGCCGGTGTAGTCGTTGGCTTCGCCGATCAGGTACAGGCAGACGCCCTTGGCCAGGAAGGCGCCGAAGCTCTGACCGCCGGTGCCTTCCATCTGGATGAAGATGGTGTCGTCGGGCAAGCCCTCAGGATGGTGTCGCACCAGTTCGCCCGACAGCATGGCGCCCACGCTGCGGTTCACGTTGCGTGCGGTTTCCAGCAGCTTGACCTTCTCGCCCTTCTTGAAGGCCGGCTGGCACTTCTCGATCAGGCTCATGTCCAAGGCCTTGCTCAGGCCATGGTCCTGCGTGTCCACATGCAGGCGGGGCACATCGGCCGGCGCGGCCGGCTGGGCCAGCAGACGGCTGAAATCCAAGCCCTTGGCCTTCCAATGGTCGATGCCCTTCTTCATGTCCAGCAGGTCCGCACGGCCGATCAGATCGTCGAAGCGGCGGATACCCAGCTGCGCCATGATCTGGCGGGCTTCCTCGGCCACGAAGAAGAAGTAGTTCACCACGTGCTCGGGCTTGCCACTGAACTTCTGGCGCAGCACCGGATCCTGTGTGGCCACCCCCACCGGGCAGGTGTTCAGGTGGCACTTGCGCATCATGATGCAGCCTTCGACCACCAGGGGCGCCGTGGCAAAACCGAATTCATCGGCCCCCAAGAGCGCACCGATCACCACGTCGCGGCCGGTCTTCATCTGGCCATCAGCCTGCACGCGGATGCGGCCGCGCAGACGGTTGAGCACCAGCGTCTGCTGCGTCTCGGCCAGGCCCAATTCCCAGGGCGTGCCCGCATGCTTGATGGACGACCAAGGCGAAGCGCCCGTACCGCCGTCATGGCCGGCGATCACCACATGGTCGGCCTTGCACTTGGCCACACCGGCGGCAATCGTGCCCACACCCACTTCACTCACCAGCTTCACGCTGATGTCGGCGCGCGGGTTGGCGTTCTTCAGGTCGTGGATGAGCTGCGCCAGGTCTTCAATCGAATAGATGTCGTGGTGCGGCGGCGGGCTGATCAGGCCCACGCCCGGCACCGAGTAGCGCAGGAAGCCGATGTAGTCGGACACCTTGCCGCCGGGCAGTTGGCCGCCCTCGCCGGGCTTGGCACCCTGGGCCATCTTGATCTGGATCTGGTCCGCGCTGGCCAGGTACTCGGTGGTCACGCCAAAGCGGCCCGAGGCCACCTGCTTGATCTTGGAGCGCAGGCTGTCGCCTTCCTTCATTTCGTAGTCGGTCTCGACCACACCCTTGCCCACCACGTCCGACACCTTGGTGCCGGCGGTGATCTTGATGCCCTTGAGCTCGTTGCGGTAGCGGGCCGGGTCTTCACCGCCCTCGCCCGTGTTGCTCTTGCCGCCGATGCGGTTCATGGCCAAGGCCAGCGTGGAGTGCGCCTCGGTGGAGATCGAGCCCAGCGACATCGCCCCGGTGGCGAATCGCTTGACGATCTCGGCCGCAGGCTCCACTTCGTCCAGCGCAATGGCTTTCGAAGGATCCACCTTGAACTCGAACAGGCCGCGCAGCGTCATATGACGGCGGCTCTGGTCGTTGATGATCTGGGCGTATTCCTTGTAGGTCTCGAACTTGCCCGCACGCGTGCTGTGCTGCAGCTTGGCGATCGCATCCGGCGTCCACATGTGCTCCTCACCGCGCACCCGCCAGGCGTACTCGCCACCAGCCTCCAGCATCGATGCCAGCACCGGGTCGTCGCCGTAGGCCGCCTTGTGCATGCGCAAGGCTTCCTCGGCGATCTCGAACACGCCGATGCCGCCCACTTGCGAAGCGGTGCCGCGGAAGTACTTGTCCACCACCGCCTTGTCCAGACCGATGGCCTCGAAGAGTTGCGCGCCGCAGTAGGACATGTAGGTGCTCACGCCCATCTTGGACATGATCTTCGACAAACCCTTGCCGATGGCCTTCACGTAGTTGTAGATGGCCTTGTCGGCCGACAAATCGCCCGGCAGGTCAGCGTGCATCGAGGCCAGGGTTTCCATGGCCAGGTAGGGGTGCACGGCCTCCGCGCCGTAGCCGGCCAGCGTGGCGAAGTGGTGCACCTCGCGCGCGCTGCCAGTTTCCACCACCAGGCCTGCCGTGGTGCGCAGGCCCTCACGCACCAGGTGCTGGTGCACGGCCGACAGCGCCAGCAGGGCGGGAATGGCCACCTGCTCACGGTTTGCGCGGCGGTCGGTGATGATGAGGATGTTGTGGCCACTCTTGAGTGCGTCCACGGCCTCGGCGCACAGCGAGGCCAGCTTGGCTTCCACGCCCTCACGGCCCCAGCCCACGGGGTAGGTGATGTTCAGCTCGTAGCTCTTGAACTTGCCGCCCGTGGCGCGCTCGATGTCACGCAGGCGCGCCATGTCATCGAAGTCCAGCACCGGCTGCGTCACCTCCAGCCGCATCGGCGGGTTCACCGCGTTGATGTCCAGCAGGTTGGGCTTCGGGCCGATGAAGGACACCAGCGACATCACGATGGCCTCGCGGATCGGATCGATCGGCGGGTTGGTCACCTGCGCGAACAACTGCTTGAAGTAGTGGGGCAGCGGCTTGTTGCGGTCACTCAGCACGGCCAGGGGCGAATCGTTGCCCATCGAGCCCGTGCCCTCTTCGCCGGCGGCGGCCATCGGGCTCATCAGGAACTTCAGGTCTTCCTGGGTGTAGCCAAAGGCCTGTTGCCGGTCGAGCAGCGATTCGGTGGATGACGGCACAGCAGCCGAGGGTTGCGGCAGCGACTCCAACTTGATCCGCACGTTCTCGATCCACTGCCGGTAGGGCTTGGCCGAGGCGAACTGGTTCTTCAGTTCCTCGTCGTCGATGATGCGGCCCTGTTCGAAATCGATCAGGAACATCTTGCCGGGCTGCAGGCGCCACTTCTTGACGATCCGGCTTTCCGGAATCGGCAGCACGCCGGACTCCGAACCCATCACCACCAGGTCGTCGTCGGTGACGATGTAGCGGGCCGGGCGCAGGCCATTGCGGTCCAGCGTGGCGCCGATCTGCTTGCCATCGGTGAACACCATGGCCGCCGGGCCATCCCAGGGCTCGATCATGGCCGCGTGGTATTCGTAGAAGGCACGGCGGCGCTCGTCCATGGTGCTGTGCTGTTCCCAGGCCTCGGGGATCATCATCATCGCGGCCTGTGCCAGCGGATAGCCGGACATGCTCAGCAGTTCGAGCGCGTTGTCGAAGGTGGCCGTGTCGGACTGGCCTTCAAAGCTGATCGGATAGAGCTTCTTGAGGTCCTCACCCAGCACCGGCGACTTCATCACGCCTTCGCGGGCGCGCATCCAATTGAAGTTGCCCTTGACGGTGTTGATTTCACCGTTGTGGGCCACCATCCGGTAGGGGTGGGCCAGGGGCCACTCGGGGAAGGTGTTGGTCGAGAAGCGCTGGTGGACCAGGGCCAGGGCCGAGGTGCAGCGCGCGTCCTGCAGATCCAGGTAGTACTCACCCACCTGGTTGGCCAACAGCAGACCCTTGTAGATGACGGTGCGGCAGCTCATGCTGGGCACGTAGTACTCGTGGCTGTGCGTGAGCTTCAGGCGCTGGATGGCCGCCGAAGCCGTCTTGCGGATCACGTAGAGCTTGCGCTCCAGCGCATCGGGGACGATCACATCCGCGCCGCGGCCGATGAAGATCTGGCGGATCACCGGCTCCTTCTCACGCACGGTCGGCGACATGGGCATCTCGCGGTTGACCGGCACGTCGCGCCAGCCCAGCAGCACCTGCCCCTCGGCCTTGACGGCACGCTCGAGTTCCTGCTCGCAGGCCAGGCGCGAGGCGTGTTCCTTGGGCAAGAAGATCATGCCCACACCGTATTCGCCCGGCGGGGGCAACTCCACGCCCTGCTCCGCCATCTCCGCCCGGAAGAGCTCGTCCGGGATCTGGATCAGGATGCCCGCCCCGTCGCCCATCAGGGCGTCGGCACCCACCGCGCCACGGTGGTCCAGGTTCTCCAGGATCTTCAATCCCTGACCGACGATCGAGTGGGCCTTTTGCCCCTTGATGTGCGCCACGAAGCCCACGCCGCAGGCGTCATGCTCGTTCGAAGGGTCATACAGACCCTGTGCGGCCAGTTGCTGCAGCTCAGCGGACGGTCTCATTTTGGCGCTCCATCATTCGGGTAACCCCGAAAGGATACGCCAGCCACAAATTAAAAAAATGGGGTCAGAGTCATTTATTTTGCGAACAAATCCAGACGAAGAATAAATGGGGACAGAGTCAAGGCACTACCCCTTCTGCGCCGCCGGGTCCTTGCGGGGCCGCCCCCGCGGGCGCGGCTCCAGCGGCCGCGCAGCCGTTTGCGCCTGTGACTGAAGAAACGCCGTCGAACCCAAGGCCCAACCCTTGAGCGCGGCCTCGGTGATGCGCGCGGCCTCGCGCTCGGAGGTTCCGGCCTCCAAGAAATCACGGTATCGGCGTTCACGCTCGAAGGGCGTGTTGCCCAAGGCCCAGTAGGTCGGGTGGTCCGCGACCAGGCGGTCCTGTCGCAATCCCAGATGATGGGCCGCGCTCGACCAAGCCCACTCTTGCGCCTCACTGCTCAAACCGGCACGCACCGGGTTGAGTTCGATGTAGCGCATGCAGGCGAGAAAGTAGCGGTCGGTTTCCACCGGCGAGCATTTGAACCGCCCCTCCCACAGCGTGCCGCTTCGAGCATGAACGGCGTTGTGAGCGCCCACATACCGACGACCCAAGGTCTGCATCAGGCGGCTCAGGGCCTGTGCCGAGGGGGGCGTGAGCAACAGGTGGAAGTGGTTGTCCATCAGCACATAGGCCTGCAGGCTGACGGCATGCTGCTCCAGCGCCTCGGCCAGGATGTCGCGCCAGGCCCGCCGATCGGCGTCACCTCGCACGATGGCCTGGCGGTTGTTACCCCGTTGGATCACATGGTGGGGCCATCCGGGCAGAACAAGTCGGGGCAAGCGGGCCATGGGCGAAGTCTAGGGTCGAACGCCAAGCCATGGCGCCGCGGGATTCAGCCAAAGAGGCAGCGCCCCGTCAGCCTTTCGTGCTCGCGCACCGCAAATCGGTCCGTCATGCCGGCCACATAGTCGGCCACGGCTCGGTGAACATCGGGGCGCTGCGCATACTCCGCCGGCATTTCCGAAGGGCGCGCGGCATACACCTCAAAGAGTTCCCTGACCACTGCCTTGCCACGCTGCGTCTGCGCCACCACCTGTTCGTGTCGGTACAGCGCGCGGAACAGGAAGCGCTTGAGCTCGGTGATGGATTGCCGCATCGGCGCGCTGAAGGCCACCAGTGGCGCCCCCTGGCGTGCGTGCCACGCGTCGGGGGGCGCGGCACGTGCCAGGTTCGCCTGTGTGGTGGCGATGAGATCATGCACCTGCGCCGAGAGCATGCGCCGCAACACCTCGGACAGCAAACGACGACGCCCCATGCGGGGCAAGCCGGGATGGTCGCGCACGGCCTCATCATGAAAGCGCCGCACCAGGCTCAGGTTCATCAACTGGTCCAGGGTGACCAGCCCGGAGCGCACCCCATCGTCCACATCATGCGCGTTGTAGGCGATCTCGTCGGCGAGGTTGCACAACTGCGCTTCGAGACTGGGTTGGTAGCCGGCGACGAAGCGATGCGCCACCCCTTGCGGCTCCAAGGACTCCATGTGACGTGCCACCCTGGACGAGCAGTGCTTGAGGATGCCCTCGCGGGTTTCGAAGCTCAGGTTCAGCCCATCGAATGCCGGATAGCGCTGCTCCAGCACATCCACCACACGAAGGCTTTGCAGGTTGTGCTCGAAACCGCCATGCCCGCGCATGCAGGCATTCAGCGCATCCTGCCCCGCGTGCCCAAAGGGGGTATGCCCCAGGTCATGGGCCAAGGCCAGGGCTTCGACCAAGTCCTCATGCAGGCCCAGGCTGCGGGCCATGGATCGGGCCAGCTGCGCCACCTCGAGGCTGTGGGTCAGCCGGGTGCGAAACAGGTCCCCTTCGTGGTTGAGGAAGACCTGTGTCTTGTAGACGAGCCGGCGAAAGGCGGTGCTGTGGACGATGCGGTCGCGGTCGCGCTGAAAGGCATTGCGGTCAGGGGCCGGTGCTTCCCACACGCGGCGACCACGCGACCGGGCAGGGTCACAGGCGTAGGGCGCCATGCCTCAGGCCAGGTGGGCAGCAATCACATCGGCCACCAGCGCGTCCGGTGCGGGCCGCATGCCCGCGCGCCCCAGGGACTCGATCACCACGAAGCGGATCTCACCGTCTTCGGCCTTCTTGTCCACCCGCATCAGCTCCATGTACTTCGCCAGACCGAGGTCCGGCGCGCACACGGGCAGGCCCGCGCGCTCAATGAGATCGCGAAGCCGCACCACGAAGTCGGCGGGCATCAGGCCCAGCCGGTGAGACAGCTCAGCCGCCAGCACCATGCCGCACCCCACGGCCTCGCCATGTAACCACTGCCCATATCCCAGCCCGGCCTCAATGGCATGACCGAAGGTGTGGCCGAAGTTGAGAATGGCCCGCAGCCCGGATTCGCGCTCGTCCTGCCCCACCACCCAGGCCTTGATTTCACAGGAACGGCGAACGGCATGGGCCAAGGCCACCGGATCACGTGCCATCAGCGCCGGCAGGTTCGCTTCAATCCAGTCCAGAAAACCCGCGTCGGCAATCGGCCCGTACTTGATCACCTCCGCCAGGCCCGCACTGAACTCGCGCTCGGGCAGCGATCGCAGCACATCGAGGTCGCACAGCACCTTCACAGGCTGGTAGAACGCGCCGATCATGTTCTTGCCCAGGGGATGGTTCACCGCAGTCTTGCCGCCCACCGAGGAATCCACCTGCGCCAGCAGCGTGGTGGGAATCTGCACGAAGGGCACACCGCGCATATAGCAAGCGGCAGCAAAGCCTGTGAGGTCGCCGATCACGCCGCCGCCCAGCGCGAACAGCACGGTGCGTCGGTCGCAGGCCTGAGCCAGAAGCTCGTCGAACACCCGGTTCAGGTGCACCCAATCCTTGTGGGCTTCTCCGTCGGGCAGCACCACCTCCAGTACCCGGCCGTAGTGCACGGCCAAGGCCTGCTTCACCCGCGCCATGTACAGCGGCGCGACGGTCACGTTGCTGACCACCACGGCCGTTCCGGCGCGGGGCAGTCCCGACCAGCTGTCCGGCGCAGCCAACAGACCCGCACCGATCACGATCGGGTAGGAACGTTCGCCGAGATCGATGTGAACGGTCTGCACCTCGGTGCGGGAGGTGCGGTCGGCAGTCAAAACCATGCTCTGAGTTTAAGCCGTGGGTGTCTGACCAGGATCCACCGGTGAGGGCACGCGGGCAGGGTCGACGCGACCCGCCAGCTCCAGCTGCATGAGGATCATGCTGGCCAGGCCTTGCACCGAGGGGCGCCCGGTCTCGATCACGAAGTGGGCCACGCGCCGATACAGCGGATCACGCTCTCGGTACAACTCTCGCAACTTGCGCAAGGGATCATCCACCTGCAGCAGGGGTCGCTGGCGGTCGTGGCGCAGACGGCGAAACAACTCTTCAGGCGTCGAGCGCAGGTACACCACGGTGCAATGGCGGTGCAGGGCTTCCCGGTTGGCCTCGCGCAGCACCGCGCCGCCACCGGTGGCCAAGACCATGGGCCTGCCCGTGGCCAGCTCGCCGATCACGGCCTGTTCAGCGTCGCGAAACGCCGCCTCGCCATGGGAAGCGAAGTAGGCCTTGATGCCCGTACCCAGACGGTGCTCGATCTCATGGTCGGCGTCCACGAAGGGCAAATGCAGCTGCTTGGCCAGCAAACGGCCCACCGTCGTCTTGCCCGCACCGGGCATGGCCACCAACGCCAGACTCAGTCCCATATCAAGCCGATTCGCCCATCAGTTCAAACTTCCCACGGCCACACCCGGCGGCGCGGACGCCAGCTCCGTGATCACCCTGGGCGTGAGGAACACCAACAGCTCCGTTCGCCGCGCCTGTCGCCCGGATGATCGCAACAGACTGCCCAACACCGGCACATCACCCAAGAACGGCACCTTGGTTCGTGAAGACGCTTCTTCGTGTTCGTAGATGCCGCCGATCACCACCGTCCCGCCATTTTCCACGAGCACCTTGGTCTTCACTTCCTTGGTGTTGATCTCACGCCCGTCTGGGGTGATGGCGCCGAGGCTGTCCTTGTTGACCATGACGCTCAGGATCACATGGCCTTCAGGGGTGATCTGGGGGGTGACGGTGAGCCTTAGGTTGGCCTCCTGGAACTGAATCTGGGGCGCGTTGGACAGTGGGCTGGGCGTACCGCGATAGGGAACCTTGAAGCCCTGCTTGATGTAGGCCTCCACCTGGTCGGCGGTGACGATACGGGGGCTCGACACCACCTTGCCCTGTCCATCGGCCTCCAGCGCCGAGATCTCGAGGTTCAGGAATCGGCTGGCCGATGCCCCGAACAGCGAGAGGGCGACACTGGCCGGGTCGACGCCCTGGATGGGGCTGGCCGGCAGGTTCACCCACTGCGCGTTGGTGAAGCCTTGCTTGGGGGTGTCGCCCGGGCCGCCTGAAGGGGCTTGGGGCGTACCGGCCTGAACCAAGCCCAGCTTGGCCCCCAGGGAGCGGCCGAAGGTGTCCGTGGCCTCAACGATCCGCGCTTCGATCAACACCTGCTTGACCGGGATGTCGATCTTTCGGATCAAGGCTCTGACCTGTTCAAGCCGGGAAGGAATGTCGGTGACGAAGAGCTGATTGGTGCGGACCTCCGCAATCACGCTGCCTCTGGACGACAGGAGCCTCGGCGAGCCCATGGCCGCCGGCCCGGCGCCGACGGCGGGTGTGGCCACCGGCGCGCTCGGTACGGCCGAGCCTGCCCCCGCCGGGGAACCGATGGTGGCCCCCAGCAATCCCTTGGCCACTTCCTCGGCCCGGCTGTAGTGCAGCTGAAAGGACTCGGTGCGCATCGCCTCGAGCTCGCTGATGCGCCGGCGAACCTCCAGGTCGGCCTGATCCTTGGCCGCCAGTTCTTCGCGCGGCGCCACCAGCATGACATTGCCCGTGCGGCGCACGCCCAGGCCTCGGGATTGCAGGATGATGTCCAGCGCCTGGTCCCAAGGTACGTCCTTGAGCCGAAGGGTCACATGGCCGGTCACCGAATCGCTGGTGACCACGTTGAGGTTGGTGAAGTCGGCAATCACCTGCAAGACCGATCGCACGTCGATGTTCTGGAAACTCAAGGACAGCTTGTCGCCGGTGTAGGGGGCTGCCGCACTGGTCAGCGCCGCCGGGCGGGCGTACTCGCTGGACACCTGAGCCCAGGCCCCCGTCGATGCGACCCAAAGGGCTGCTGCAAGCCGCAAGCCGGCGGTCTTCACCAGGCGCTGGGGTGTTCGATTCATGGCTGGTTCTCCTGCAGTGTCAACACGCGGATGCGCGGCGTGCGCGGCTCCCGTGCCGTAGGGCTGGGTTCGGTGACGGTCAAGGCATGCTCGGAAATCTGCGTCACCAGCCCGCCGTGCAGCCCCATTGCCTGTCCGGTGCGAACCGCATGCACCGTGCCGCCGACACGCACCAAGGCCAGCCTTTGCCCGGACTGGCCCAGCACCCCCACCACCACCATCGCGTCCAGTGGATGCTGCTGCAGCCAGGGCGTGACCTCGCCCGCAGGTCGCCCCGGAGGCTCTTTTGACAGAGGCGCTTGTGACAGCGGTGCCTTTGACAGGGTTGCTTGTGACGTGGGTGCGGCGTCACGCCAAAGCCGGTTCATGTCGAAGGGGTTGTCGACCTTGGCCGATGGGCGTACCGCCAAGGCCCTCGGGGGTGGCACCCTCTGCGTTGGGTCCCCCGCCAGAACGTGTACCGCCGCGACGTGTTCATCAAGACCACGGTAAGCGCGCAAGGTGGCCTCAAGAAGAAGGATCGGCCCATCACTTGAAGGGCCCACCACCCCTGAAACACGCTGGTGCGCGGAAGGTGGCGGCACCGATGACGAAACCGGCGTCAGTGCCAAGTCGTGGAGCGTGACCATGCTGGGCAGCTGCGCCAGGTCACCCAGGTAGGCACGCAGGGCACGGTAGCTGCCTGAAATCCTCAAGGCCACGGGGACTTCCTCATGCGTGGGATGACGCCGAACCGGCAAGGGCTTGATGCCATCCACCTGCAGGCCGCGTGCCTGCCCGGCGCCGGCCATCTCGCGCAGCAGGCCGGCGATGCCCGGCTCAGAACCGATGGGCGCACACAGGTGACTGAACTGCGCTTGCAGCTCGGCCCTGCGTGCCCTCAATCCCGGGAGCTGCTGCGCGCGCGCCGAGGCCGCGGCGTGCTCAGCGCGCCATGCGGACTCGCGATCACGAAGCTGAAGCCAGCCGTTGACCTGTTCCCCCAGAACGCCTACCCAAGCCACAGTGGCCGCGGCCAAAAACGTCGTGGGCCACAGCACAAGACCGCGGCACCACCACGCCATGCCCACGCCCTGCGTGCCGTGCGCAGCACTCCGGTTGGCCCCGGCCATCCGGGTCGTAGCGGTCACCAGGCTCAAGGCAGCCGCCCTTGCCGATCAGGCCCTGCACCCACCGGCTGCACCTCCGCGTGCCGCAGTTGAGCCGCGACACTGAACGCCACGCGGTCCTGCCTCGACGGCAAGGCCGACCCCGACCCCGAATCCGTCGGCAGCCAGTCCAAGCCAGTCGGCAGAGCAGGCCTGTCCAGGCTGAGCGCCACCGAGCGCAGCTCGGTCCACTGCGGCCGGTGCATCACGCGCGACGTGCGTTCCAGACGGTCCATCAGCACGGCCACGGGCTCATGGGACAGGGCTTCGCCACTGAGGCGAAGCGTGCGGTCTTCTTGGCGAATCGCCGTCAGCGCCAAACCTGGCGGCACGATCTGCGGCAGCTCATCGAACAGGGCCAGGGCCCCCAGTTGCTGATCGCGCAGGCCTTGGGCCATGTCGCAGCGCAGCTGCAGTTGTGCGATGTCGGCCTCCAGTTTTGCTGCCTGCGAGGTCTCGTCCTGCAAGGCCTCTCGCGCCTGGTGCAGGTCCGCATGGCGCTGCGCTTGGAGCCGGTGCCCGTGGTTCAAGGTCAAGCTTGCCAACAGTGCCAGCGCCACAGCCGACAAAAGGCTCAAGCCCACGCCCATCCGCAGCCGACGGCGTTGCTCCTGCCGCTGGCGATGGGGCCAGGCAATGAGGTTGATGCGGTTCACGACTCAATGCCCCGCAGCGCCAATCCGCAGGCCTGCAGATAGGCGCTGGGGTGCCCCGTCGGTTCCAAGCGGTCCACATGGGGGCCCAATCCCATGGCCGCAAAGGGATCGACCAGTCGCACGCTCAGGCCTGAAGCCCGAGCGAGCGCATCGCCCAGGCCGTCCTCGGCAGCCGCATCCCCGGCCACCATCAGGCACGCCAGGCGCCGCCCGGCGCAGGCCTCGTGGAAGTGCTGCAGCAGGCGCACCACTTCGTGGGCCAACCGCACAGCGCCGGCACGCTCTCGCCAGGTGGTCTCACGCTCGAACTGCATGCCCGCCGAATCGATCACCTTCAGGCGGGCGGCCTGCGGATCCAATTCCACCAGGGCCATGGGGGCCGACTCGGGTTCGCACCGCGTGCGCTGCTGCCACGCTTGGCATGCGCGTTGGGTGGCGTGGGATTCGGTTTCGATCACCGCCGGTTCAAGACCGGCCGCCTCGGCCAGGGCCAGTCGGTCCTGCACACGGTCCAGGCGAGCGGCCGCGATCAGGACCTCCACTTCACTGGGGCTGTCCGGGGCAGGGCCCAGCACGGCAAAGTCCAGTGCCAGGTCCTCGGCCGAAAACGGCGCCAGGCTGGCGGCCCAGGCCTCAAGCCGCGCACCCCGTGCACGGCGTTCGTACTCGCACCGCTCCAAGCGCACCGTACGCTGCAGCACGCTGGCAGCTGGCAGGGCCATCACCACCTGCCGCGTGCGCAGGCGAAGGCGCTCACAGGTCTGCGCAATGGCACGTGCCACCGCATCGAAGTGCTCGACCTGCCCGTCCACCACGACACCGGGCGAAAGGTTCACATGGGCACAGCCATGCAGCGTCACGACACCTCGGGCCGAACGCTCCAGCTCCACCAAGCGAACCCCAGAGGACCCGATCTCCAGGCCCAGGGCCCTGCGTGAACCCGGCCATCGCCACCACCCTGCCATTGCCTCTCCCTCGATCGACGTCGTCGGGCCTTCTTGCCACGGCACGCCTGGGCATGCGAGGCGTGGACCCCTGCGGTGAACCATAGCGGAGCGGGCCGTTCCTATAATCCCCTTCTCATGGGTGCACACCGGTGACGCCGCGCCCACCCTTCATGCCCGACTCCTCCTCCAGTCCGCGCCCCTCAGAGGGCAACCCATCCCCCGCAACGCCCTTGCGATCCCCCGTGCGGGTGCTGCTGCGGTTCTTCTTCGGCCTGGCGATGCTGCTGGCGGCGGTGGCCGTGGCCGGTGCGATCGCCGGTGGCCTCGCGCTGGCACTGGCCTACCCCAACCTGCCCGACATCAAGGGACTGGACGACTACCGCCCCAAGCTGCCCATGCGCATCTACAGCGCCGATGGTGCGCTGTTGGGCGAGTTCGGCGAGGAGCGGCGCAGCTACACCCCCATCGCCGAAATTCCCGCGGTGATGAAGCAGGCGGTGCTGTCCATCGAGGACGCCCGCTTCTATGAGCATGGCGGCATCGACTACGTGGGCGTGCTGCGATCCATCGTGGCCAACGTCGGGCAGGCGAGAAGCCAGGGTGCGTCGACCATCACCATGCAGGTGGCACGAACCTTCTACCTGTCCAGTGAGAAGAAGTACATCCGCAAGCTGTATGAGGCGCTGCTGGCCTACAAGATCGAGTCGCAGCTGAGCAAGGACGAGATCCTGGAGCTCTACCTCAACCAGATTTACCTGGGCCAGCGCGCCTACGGCTTCGCGGCGGCGGCCGAAACCTATTTCGGCAAGCCGATCAAGGAGATCACGGTGGCCGAAGCGGCGATGCTCGCAGGCATCCCCAAGGCGCCGTCGGCCTACAACCCCGTGGTCAATCCCAAGCGTGCCAAGGCACGCCAGCGCTACATCATCGAGCGCATGCTGGACAACGGCCACATCACGCCGCTGCAGGCACAGCAGGCCCAGCGTGAACCGCTGCGCCTGCGCACGGGCACCAGCCTGCCGATACACGCGGAGTACGCCGCCGAGGTGGCGCGGCAGCTGGTCTTCAGCCAGTATGGCGAGGACACCTACACCCGCGGTCTGAGCATCACCCTGACGCTGGATTCGGCCGAACAGATGGCCGCCTACCGCGCCCTGCGCCGCGGCATCCTGGAGTATGAGAAGCGCCAGGTCTACCGCGGCCCCGAAGGCTTCGTGTCCCTGCCCACCAAGCCCGACGAAGTGGACGCCAGGGTGGCCGAGGCGCTCACCGACCACCCCGACAACGACGAGATCAAGGCGGCCGTGGTGCTGGAGGCCAGCGCCAACAAGGTGGTGGCCTCGCTGCAGTCGGGCGAGGAAGTGGTGATCAGTGGCGACGGCCTCAAGCCCGTGGCCTCGGGTTTGGCCGACAAGGCCCCGGCCAACAAGCAGATCCGGCGCGGATCGATCGTGCGGGTGGTGCAGGACGGCAAGCGTTGGGTGCTGACCCAACTGCCCGAGGTCGAAGGCGCCTTCGTGTCGCTGGACCCCAGGACGGGTGCGGTGCGTGCCATGGTGGGCGGCTTCGACTGGCGCAAGAACAAGTTCAACCACGTGACGCAGGCCTGGCGTCAACCCGGTTCGAGCTTCAAGCCCTTCATCTACTCGGCCGCCCTGGAAAAGGGCTACACCGGCGCCACCGTCATCAACGACGCCCCACTGTTCTTCGACGCCGGGGCCACGGGCAGTCAACCGTGGGAGCCCAAGAACTACGACGGCAAGTTCGAAGGCCCGATGAGCCTGCGCACCGCGCTGGCCAAGTCCAAGAACATGGTCTCCATCCGCGTGCTTCAGGGTGTGGGCGCCAAGAATGCACAGGAATGGGTGACGCGCTTTGGCTTCGAGGCCGAGCGGCATCCTGCCTACTTGACGATGGCCTTGGGCGCGGGATCGGTCACGCCCATGCAGATGGCCACCGGTTACGCCGTCTTCGCCAACGGTGGATACCGCGTGCCGCCTGTCCTGATCAGCCGCATTGCCGACGACCGCGGCCGCGTGTTGGTCGACTCACCGCCTAAGCCGGCCGAAGAATCCTGGCGCGTCATCGATGAGCGCAACGCCTTCGTCATGAGCCACCTTCTGCAGGAAGTCACCCGCTCGGGTACCGCGGCCAAGGCGCAGGCCACCCTGCAACGCAGTGATCTGTTCGGCAAGACCGGCACCACCAACGACTCCATGGACGCATGGTTCGCCGGTTGGCAGCCCCATGTCGTGGCGGTGGTGTGGATCGGCTACGACCAGCCGCGCAAGCTGGGTGACCGCGAAACCGGTGGCGGCTTGGCCCTTCCCGTGTGGATCGAATACATGCAGCAGGCGCTCAAGAAGATTCCGCCCACCGACACCCCGGTGCCACCGGGCGTGGTTCAGTCTGGTGCCGACTGGGTCTTCGAGGAGTTCTCCGCCGGCAAGGGCGTGCGCAGCGTGGGCTTGGGCGACAAGCCCGATGGTGCGGCCGAAGAGGAAAAGAAGAGCATCCTCGACCTTTTCAGGCGCTGAGGGGTTCGAACCTCAAAGGCTGTCCGGCCTGTTCACTGGCACGTTGCGACAACAGCGCAAAGAACTCGTGGCCCTCGCGTTCTGTCCATGCCCCTTGGTGGTGGCGGAAGTGGTAGCCGCCGGCCCGCGCCGCCAGCCACAACTCATGCAGGGGCGGCTGCGTATTGATCACGATGGTGCTGCCATTGGGAAAGCTCATCTCCAGCAGCCCACCCGTGCGCCGCGCGTCGATGTCGATCACATCGTCCTGCAACCAGGCGTCCACGGTGGATTCGATGCTGGCCAGGATGCGGCCTGTGATCTGGTGGAACTCCAGGTCGGTCAATCCAGATGCGGGCGTGGCGTCCATGCGGGTCGATAGAATTCTCGGGTGAAGCCCGCGATCATAGCCACTGCCATCACCCGCACCCGTCTTGGGGTTCTGCTCTTGCTGCTTGCATCGGGCTGTGGACAAAAAGGCCCTCTGCGGCCGCCACCGTCAGCTGCCGCGCTCGCACCCTCAGTGTCTGCCGGCGCCATCTCCGCCCCGATCTCCCCCTCGATCCCCCCCCCCCCTGCCCCCCCCGC